>OIXL01000673.1_pt1 | contig 15871 bp, 15 predicted proteins | sample 1587761 | NCBI WGS metagenome assembly OIXL01 (sample SAMN03283246) | human gut metagenome | biome: human-associated habitat; material: feces | host: Homo sapiens | place: Peru | collected 2012 | reverse complement strand
GCATTACCTATTGCAATGATGAGCTGGTGGAAATGGTGTGTCCTCTGAAGGCCTATGATGTCATTGAGGTTGGAAAGAGTCAGCTGATTTTTCTCCCTTTATGTGGAGCAAACTTCCGATGGGATGAGGAGTAAGGGATGAAGAACATATTTTCGTGGTTCAGACAATCCCTGCCGGAGATTGAACTTGCCAACTTCCAGATTCCCGGAAGTCGTGAAGAGCAGCAGGATGCATTTGGCATTTCCAGACTGGATCGCTATGAAGAAGATGGGCTTTTTGCCGTATTGTGCGACGGGATGGGAGGAATGGCAGAGGGAGGCAGGATTGCGTCAGAAACCGTGTCCGGGCTTCTGAATATTTTCCCATGGGGAAAGGAAACGAAGCTCTCGGAATGGCTGCCACGCTGCAGTGCTGAAATATATCAGCAGTTTCGCGGACATGGAGGTACCACCCTGGTGGCTATTCTGCTGAAGGAAAACAGACTTTTCTTCTGGTCTGTGGGTGACAGCGATCTGTTTCTGCACCGAGAAGACAGGCTTTATGCATTGAATCTTCGGCAGGAATATAAGAATGAGCTGGTGCTGAGGGCGTTGGAAGGAGCATTTCCTTTAGAGGAAGCATTTCTCGATCCGCAGGCAGGTGCACTGTCCGAGTACATAGGGAAAGAAAAAGTGAAATGCGAGTATAATCGTATCCCGTTTTCTCTTCGGCCCGGAGACGTCCTTTTACTTTGCTCAGACGGGGTGAGTGACACGCTGACCTTAAAGCAGATTCGGGAAGCGATGATGCTTTCGCCGCAGGCCTGCTGTGACAAGCTGGGGGAGGAGATTCAGGCTGCCGGAAAAATGGATCAGGACAATGCTACGGCAATTGTTTTGCAATATCACGGGAAAGGGGAATACAAATGAAAATAAAAAGAGAATCAGGAAAAAAGATGATCGCTGTCATTCTTCTGATTTCAGGAATGCTTTTTGGGGTACTTGGAGGCCTGGGGCTTGCGGGCAGAGGCGGAATGGATCCCTATGAAGCGCGGAAAAGTGTTGTTATGGTGTATTCGTATCTTCAGCTCACTGACGGACAGTCCGCAGGTGCCATGGGTACCGGATTTGCCATCGGAAAGCCAGGTGAGCCGGCTGAGTATATTGTAACCAACGGGCATGTTGTGGAATATGGATATGTGGGGCCGAAGGTATACCAGGGACAGGTTTCTTCTGCCGGGGTGGAGGTTTATTTCTCGGCAGCAGAGAATGATTATGTTACATCTGAGGTTGTCTACTATTCCCCTTCGGATGACAAGGACATAGCGATTATCCGGCTGCCGTCGAAAACGGATAAAAGGGTGCCGATTTTCGTTAAGGATGCAGAAGAGGTTGCTGTCGGTGATACCGCCTATGCGCTTGGATATCCGGGAGTTGCAAGCAGCAGCCAGCAGTTCAGCACCTATGATGAAGACGACATTACCATGACCAAGGGAATCATCAGTAAGCGCACGAAGCCGGTATGGAGTAATTATGATGCGTTTCAGATGGATGTGTACATCAATCATGGCAACTCAGGCGGACCGCTTGTAGATGAACAGGGATATCTGATTGGAATCAACTCCTCCGGTGCAGTGGATGAGCAAGGGAAGAGTGAAGGCGTAAATTATGCAATCACTTCTGCAGAACTGATGAAGATTCTGGACAGCGAGAAAATCAAATACACGATGGCGGGAGACGGACTCTCCCGAATTCCCGTCTGGTTTGCTTATGTGTTTCTGCCTGCCGGTGCATTCTTCCTTTTCGGAGGGATTCTTCTGCTGGCTATTTCCGGGAGGTCCGGAAAGGCAGGGAACAGATCCTTTGGAAAACGTGCTGTACTTCGAGGTGTGACGGGAAAATATGCAGGTCAGAGCTTTGACCTGCTTAAGAACAGGCTGGTGATCGGGCGTGATCCTGCAATCTGCAATATTGTGTTTGATAAAAACACGCCGGGGATCAGCGGAAGACATTGCCAGGTGATGTACGACAGCAGTGAAGACTGCTTTCTTCTTACAGATTTGGGATCGTCCTATGGGACCTTCCTCGGAAACGGGAAAAAACTGAACGCCAATGCAGCAGAAAAGCTTTCTGCCGGGGACACCTTTTATCTTTGTGATAACGCCAATCGATTTGCGGTCGGCAAGGAGTAGTGCGCTATGAGCAGTTATTGCCTGAAAAATGGAAAAATCCGGGAAGCCTGCGAAAATGACGCTGATGAACGGAAGTCGGCAGCCATTTTTCGCCTGACTGCGGGAGGTGAAATGGAGAGGCTCAGCAAAATTCCAGGGCTCTCGGAAGGAGAAGGAGTGTTGTTGTATGCTGGAGAGTTCTATATCGAACCTCTCGAGGTACAGATTGAATTTCTGAAGGCATCCGATGCGAAAAGATGGCTTGAAGCACTGATCCTGCGCCACGCCGAACGGGTGTGGCATGTATCGGAGGAACTCTTTGTTCTGGCCATGATCAAGGAGGTGAATACATGAATCCGGAACGGATCTGTTATGGCTGCTTTACGGAAAAAGAGCCTGGAATTCCCTGTCCTCACTGTGGATTTCGGGAACAAGATGCAATGCCATACCTTGCACTGCCGCTGGGAACCATTCTGAATGGAAGATATCTGACCGGTAAGGTCCTTGGAATCGGCGGTTTTGGCATCACATATCTTGCGTATGATCTGACGCTGGAGTGTAAGGTGGCAATTAAGGAATATATGCCATCTGCACTTGCCGCGCGGGATCCGGATCACTACAGTGTGGTGCTTACAGGACGAGTGGAGAAGGATTATCAGTATGGTATGGATCGTTTCCTGGAGGAGGCGAGGATCCTTGCCAGACTGCAGAGTACCCCGCATATCGTATCGGTGCAGAACTATTTCAAAGAGAACGGCACGGCTTATTTCGTAATGGAGTACATTGACGGCATGAGTCTGAAAGCGTATCTGGAGCAGAACGGAGACAGAATTTCCTGTGAACAGACGATTGCCATCCTGAAGCCGGTCATGGAAGCTCTTGTGCAGGTGCACGCGATGAATCTGCTGCATCGAGACATCAGTCCGGACAACATCTATATCACCGCAAAAGGGGAAAGCCGGCTGCTGGATTTTGGCGCGGCCCGTTTTGCGCTGGGGGATGGAAAAAGCGTGTCCGTGATCCTGAAGCATGGTTATGCACCGGAGGAACAGTATTCCAATCACGGAAATCAGGGTCCCTGGACCGATGTATATGCAATGGGGGCTACCATGTACCGCTGCATAACCGGCCAGCTGCCTCCGGATTCTGTGGAGCGCCTTCATAACGACACAATCAAAATGCCGTCAGAGCTTGGGATTCACATTCCTTCATCTGTGGAAAATGCCATGATGAAGGCTCTGGCAGTAAAGAGTGAGGACCGGTTTCCGAATATGGAAGCATTTATCCGTGCCTTGTCCGGATCCCGTTCTGTGTTTTCCGGAATGGCTTCTTATATCAGAGCGAATCCTGTCATCGGATTGTTTGCCGGAGGAGGATTGATTGCAGCGATTACGTTGTGCATTGTGATTCCCATCGTCCTCTCCGGAAAAGGAGGAACCAATGCAAAGACGGATACCACAGGAGGGGGCGGTGGTGCCGGTGGTGTTTCTGCGATTGGTCAGCCTGCCATAGGACTGCTTCCTGAAGACCCGGCCTCTGTGCCGGGGCAGGACGGTACGGATTCGTCAGAAGAGCCTGGGGATACGGAAACTCTGGAGGATACCGACTTATCGGGGGGAGCTTCTGCAGCCTCGGAAGTAAGAGATCTTGGCGTTCTCAATGCGACGATTGAGATCCCATCGGATTACAGAGCTTTGGAAGATGGGTTCAGCTTTATCAATGAGGAAAAGAGCTGTGCTGTCACGCTGAACTATATCTGGAACCTTGACGGCCCGATCTATTCACTTTCTGATGTGGAATCTCAGCGGGAAGAAATTGTCGGGATGCTGATGCAGAGTCTGGAAATTACAGATTATCAGATCCTGACAGCAGGACCCGATCAGGTGGGAAATTCAGAAGGTTACCAGATCTATGCGACAGGGACAGACAGTCATGGAGATTCCATGAATGTGATCTCCATGGCAGTGGAGGGATACGATTTTGGCTGCTATTTCATTATCGGAGTATGTCCCAGAGGAGAGGAAGATACAGAATCACAGATGCAGAGCATCATACGATCCTTCCGAAGCAGCGGCATGCCGAAGCTGAACTGTACTGCGTACTATGCGGAACGCGCCGGAGTAAAGGTTATCATCGAGGATTCTCTTGTACAGGGCGGTGTGGCAGATGTGGCGATTCCTGTAAGCGGACTTGGGACGGTTTATGAAATGTATCTGTATCCTTCGGAGGAAGACCGGAATGCCGGAATCGTTGATGGCTTTGCTGTGGAGATCGGAAGAGCTTCCGATTACGGACTGGAAACGCCGGAGGAAGTGATTGATTACAACAGGAGTATCAGCGGTTCGAGAGAGGAAGTCTATACTTTCTCATCGGGAGGCGTGGAATGGACTGCCTGTGATTTTACGGTGGAGGAGAGGATGTTCAGCTATTCCGCGGCGATGATTGACGGTGAGTGCCTGTTTGTGGGCTGTGTGTTTCATGATTCGAACAAGGATGCCGTTGTGAATCTGTATCATCAGGTGCTTGCGTCGCTTCGCACATGGGAGGAGACATGAATCTGGAACATATCTGCTATGGCTGCTTTCGGGAAAAGCCGGACGGAGCCCGCCTCTGTTCCTTTTGCGGATTCAGCGAAGAGGAGAAGCAGCCTTTTCTTGCACTTCCGATGGGAACCATTTTGCACGGACGATATATGACCGGAAGGGTTCTGGGGGTCGGGGGATTCGGGATTACCTATTTGGGATATGACTTTACGCTGGAAATCAAGGTGGCGATTAAGGAATATGTGCCGTCCGGACTTGTCACGCGTCATTCCGATCGGTACCGTGTTGTGCTGACCGGTCAGGACCGGGAGGAGTATCAAAATGGCTTGAAACGCTTTCTGGATGAAGCACGTATTCTTGCGAAACTGCAGAACACACCGAATATTGTATCGGTCCAGGATTACTTTAAGGAAAACAACACGGCTTATTTTGTGATGGAGTACATTGATGGAATGAGCCTTAAGGCATACCTTGCCTCCAAAGGAGGTAAAATTCCTTACACGGAGGCACTGGAAATTCTGATTCCGGTGATGCGGGCACTGGAGCAGGTTCATGCGATGAAGCTGACGCATCGGGACATCAGCCCCGACAATATTTCCCTTACCTCTGGAGGAGAAAGCAAACTGCTGGATTTCGGTGCGGCAAGATTTGCTTCCGGGGATGACAAAAGCGTATCGGTGATCCTGAAGCATGGCTATGCTCCGGAGGAGCAGTATTCCGGAAAGGGAAATCAGGGACCGTGGACGGATGTGTATGCGATGGGGGCAACCATGTACCGCTGCGTGACCGGAGAGCTGCCGCCGGATTCCATTTCGCGAATTCATAAAGATACATTAAAAAAGCCTTCTGAGCTTGGAATATCTCTTCCATCTCAGGTGGAACAGAGTCTTCTGAAGGCTCTTTCGGTGAAGGCGGAGGACCGATATTCTTCTATGACGGATTTTATCAATGCTCTTTCCTGGAAAGAACAGGCAGATTCCCTCCGCAAAAGTCAGAAGTCCTGGCTTTGGACCAAATTTCAAAATTGTCCGCTTTCTGTGAGAATCGCGGCGGTATTTGCGTGTACCGCCCTGATTGTGTTCGGAGTGCTGAAGACAGCTTCCGGGATTGGCACACTGGTGGACAGCAAACCGAATTCTGACACGAAGGCTTCCGGTATGGCAGCAGAGCCGCTGGTTTCGGAGCAGGACGACACGAGCGATCAGAATTATGTACAGAGCTATCTGAACATCTCTATGAGGATTCCGGATGGGTACACAGAGACAAAACCAGGGAGCAGCATCTTTGTTTCTTCGGATGAAATGGCTTTCCTGAAGGTAGGATTTTATGACAAGAATGCCGGGTTCCCCGTCTATACGCTTTCGGATGTGGAGGAAAATGCGGAAGCGCTTGTCTCATATTACATCGCTCATCCGGAGAGTCTTGGCCTTCCATGGAAGGAGAGCGCAGAGTATGAAATCACCGATAAAAGATATCAGGAGATTGGAGGACGAAACGCTTATCTGATCTGGTTTTCTGCGAAGGGAAGCGGAGATACAGATATGGAGTTTCTGGCGGCGTTTATCGAATGCCGGAACGGCTTTGGCTGTTATCATCTTGTCGGAGCTTACCCGAAGGGGGATGATGCAGCCGGAGCCGAGCTTCTCACTGCAGTGAATACCTTCCAGAGCACCGGCCCGGCAGGAACGATCTATCGAAGGTTTTATGATGAAAGACTTCCTTTCCAGTTTCTCTACTGGGAGAATCCGGAAGAGATTTCGTTCTATGTGGTCAATGAAAACCGACTGAAGATAGAAAACAGCCATATCAATATGGAAGTTCAATGTGAGCTGCTTCACCTTATACCGGATAAGGAAAGCTGGCTGGATGCTCTGACTGAAGAAGTGGGCGATATGTCCGGTCTTGAGACACGCGGAACACGATGGAAGAGCAACAGCGGAGGAATTGACTGGACGGTTGACGGGTATACCGTAAAAGAAAACGAGCAGATTGCTTATATGGATATTTACTGCGGGGAATATGGCGGATATGTGTTCCTTGTCCTGGTATCTGCTGAAAACGAGCAGGATCTCCTGGACGGACTGCTGCTTGATGTCACGAATACAATTCGGCCTGTGAAATAGAGGCAGATTTATTTTCAGAAGAAAGGAACAGGATGCTGTGCTTGAAAGAAAATGTCAATTGTCCGCGCCGCATGGTCATTTATGCGGTCTTTGATGTGCTGGACCGGATGGGCTGTCCCTACGAGCAGATAACGGCAGGTGATATTAAGGCAGAAGCAAATGTGCGGGGACATGTCAGTCTGTATGCCTTTGCCGTGACGGAAGAAACGGACAGCACATCGATTCTTCATGTGTCCATGCTCCGACCGTCAGAAGATCTTACGGAAAACGGAAAGTATCTTGCGGTGCGTGCTTTGATGGACTGTGTGCTCCGGCATATTCGTGAGGTACAGACTTCAGCGTGATGAGAAAACGTTTTTTCTGCTATACTCTTTTATCAGAAGCAGCAGGAAGGAGACGGGAGAGTATGGAGATTACAACGTTATGCTACATCGAGAAGGATGAGAAATACCTGATGCTCCACCGGGTGAAAAAGCAGCATGACATCAACCAGGGAAAATGGATTGGTGTCGGAGGCCATGCGGAAAACGGGGAGTCGCCGGAGGAGTGTTTGATCCGTGAAGTAAGGGAAGAGACCGGACTTTCTCTGACCTCCTATCGGTTCTGCGGTTTGGTGACGTTTCTCAACAGCAAATGCGATCCGGAGCTGATGTGTGTGTTCACAGCCGATGATTTTACCGGGGAGTTGACGGAGTGCAGGGAAGGTGACCTTTGCTGGGTGGAGAAGAAACGGGTATTATCCCTTCCAACGTGGGAGGGAGACCGGGTCTTTCTGGAGCTTCTTCTTTCCGGGGAAAAGCGGTTTTTCTCGATTCGGCTCTTGTATGAGGGAGACCGGTTGGTCGATCAGACAATTCACTTGTATTAGTGCACACAGAAGGAGATACACGGCAATGGAACAGGAACGGTCACAGATGAATCCCAAAGACCAGTGGGATCTGAGTACGCTGTATGAAAATGATGAAGCATTTGAGCAGGACCTTGCGAGAATGGACGCGGATACCGATGCGGCAGCAGCCTTTGAGGGAAAGCTTTGTGATGCGGAGACGATCGCAAAGTTTTATCAGGCGATGACGGCTCTTCAGCGAAGAATGAACAATCTTCTGACCTATGCCATGCTGCGTCAGTCGGAGGATACAAGAGCACCGAAGGCGCAGGAGCTGATGGCGAAGGGTATGAACAAGGCAGTTCTTGCGGAAAGCCGCTGCTCGTTTGCGGAGCCGGAAATTCTGGCGCTTCCGGAGGAGAAGCTGAAGGAAATTGCAAAAGCCAGGGAGCTTTTGCCCTATCGCTTCCTGCTTCAGGAGCTTCTCGATGAGAAGCCGCATGTGCTCTCGGCAGAGGCGGAACAGCTGCTGGCTGGCTTTTCCGAGGTTCTGGAAGCTCCGAAATCCATCGCAGACAGTCTGATGGATGCGGATCTTTCGTTTGATTCCGTGAAGGATCGGGAGGGAAATGAGAGGGAGCTGTCGCAGGCAAACTTCATTCTGCTGGAGCAGTCCGGAGACAGGACATTGCGGGAGAATGCATTCCGCAGCTTCTATAAGGGGTATGCCTCGCATGGAAATACTCTGGCTGCCACTTATTCCGGAATTGTGAAAAGCTTTGCAGCGCAGGCGAGAGCAAGGCATTACGAGAGCTCGCGCGCGATGGCTCTTGCAGGAGAGCACATTCCGGCTTCTGTCTATGACGGACTTGTGGAGAGCGTGCGGCGTCATATGCCTTCGATGCACCGCTATGTACAGCTTCGCAAAAAGCTTCTCGGCCTGGATGAGCTGCACTACTATGATGTTTATGTGCCTCTGACACAGGGACTTTCCGCACAGGATTCCTGGAGCTATGAGGAAGCAAAGAGCCTTGTTCTGGAGGGGCTTTCGCCTCTGGGAAGGGAATATACCAATCAGGTTCGGAAAGCGTTTGGTGACCGCTGGATCGATGTGTACCCGAACGCAGGAAAGCGAGGAGGCGCTTTTTCCTCTGGAACCTTTGACTCCAATCCGTTTATTCTGATGAGCTATACCGGGGATTACGAGAGCGTATCCACCATTGCACATGAAATGGGACATTCCATGCATACCTGGTACGCGAAGAACCATCAGCCCAGCTATTATGCGGACTATACGCTGTTTGTGGCAGAGGTGGCCTCTACGGTGAATGAGAATCTGCTGGTGGAGGATCTGCTGAAAAAGACGAGTGATCCCACGCAGCGTCTGTTCCTGTTAAACCAGTATCTGGAGGGATTTAAGGCAACGGTATATCGACAGACCATGTTTGCCGAGTTCGAAAGAGATGCGCATGCTATGGCAGAGCGGGGCGAAGCGTTGACGCCGCAGGCTCTGAATGACCTGTACCGGAAGCTGATCGAGGACTATTTCGGACCGGAGCTTGTTCTGGATGAGGAGGTTGCCTGCGAGTGGTCGCGGATTCCGCATTTCTACCGTCCCTTCTATGTGTATAAATATGCGACGAGCTATGCGGCAGCGGTGGCTCTTTCCGAGAAGATACTGAAGGAAGGAGACCGGGCGGTGAAGCCGTATCTGGAATTCCTGTCCATGGGAGGAAGCACCTATCCTTTGGAGGAGCTTGCGCATGCAGGTGTTGACATGACGACCACGGAGCCGATTGACGCTGCCCTGGAGAAATTTGACCGCATTCTGGACGAAGCAGAGCGGTGCGCAGAGGAGCTTAAGGCAGCTGCAGCAGAAACTCCGCGGCAACAGACAGAAGCGGAATCGTAATGCCGGAAAGAAGCGTTGTCATGACAAACAGCTCCGAGGCATAGGGCGCGTTATGCCCATAGCGGTCTGCGAACATGATGGTGGTTGCAGCTGTCGGGCAGGAAACCGCAATGAAAACCGTGAATGCCACCGGAAATGGCAGGGGTCAGGAGGTTGCGAAGGAGTGCTGCCATCGAAGCAGCGCGGCTTTTTCCGGAAGATTGTTCCGAAGAAGCAGGGGCCATGACGATGACACCGTGTGTCCACAGGAAAAGGTTGGACATCGTGGAAAATGCAGGGATGTAGAATACGCCCTCTGCTCCGAGCAGTCCGTTGATCAGCGTCCGGAAAAGTCCGTACAGAAGCTCCCGGTCGAAATCCGCCTGATAGGACTGGAAGATCAGGAGCGGCATCACGAACAGAAGCAGAAGATCGGAGAGCTTGCGGACGGACCTGGAATCCAGGAGACCGGTCTTATAAACCAGAACGCCGCAGAGAAGAATGAGAAACATCTGAGTGGTTTTGAGGATTACGGAAGAAGCCATGGTTACAGATAAGTTCCTTTCACTTAAATAAATGAAAGTATAACATGAAGTGGAACAGGTTCCCATCCGTTTGCAGGTAATGGCGCAAAAATGATCTTCGTCGTTGACAAGCGAAATTGATTCATGCACAATATAGCCGAAAAGAATACAGACGTAGAAGCTATCAGAAAAAGACGGGCAACCGCTACCGAAGGAGTAAAACTCTCAGGTTTCGCAATCGCGAAGAAGACTGATAGCGGAGTGGCTCTGGAGAAGCTCCGGATTTACGGAGTGCCGAAGGTGCAAGCACGGAGAAGATCATTTCTTAAAATAAATCATCTCCGCAATCTCTCAGGCAAAAGGACAGAGTGATATATCAGATTTATGATGCAGATCCCGGCAAGGAGGCCGGAGCCTTTGCGCCTTATTCTCATATTATTTTGACGTTTTCTGAGTAAAACGTCAGGTTCAGGAGGAAGGGTACATGGAGGCATTTAACAGCATCGTCACACTGCTGGACGACAAGGTATGGTTTATTCTGATGTTCCTGCTTGTCGGCACCGGCGTCTATTTCAGCATTCGCACAGGATTTGTGCAGGTGCGTCACTTTCCGCAGGCCTGGAAACGGGTGTTCGGCGGATTTTCCTTAAAGGGAGATAAGGCAGGAAAGGAAGGCATGTCCTCCTTTCAGGCGCTGGCAACGGCCATTGCGGCACAGGTCGGAACCGGCAATATTGCGGGCTGTGCGACCGCTCTTGTCGGCGGCGGCCCCGGAGCTATTTTCTGGATGTGGCTTGCAGCATTCTTTGGCATGGCAACGATTTACGGAGAAGCGTGTCTTTCTCAGATGACCAAAACCAGAGATGAGAACGGTCATGTGATCGGAGGACCGGTATATTACATTACGAAGGCCTTCAAGGGCGGCTTTGGGAAGTTTCTTGCAGGCTTCTTCGCAGTGGCAATTATCCTTGCACTCGGCATCATGGGCATCATGGTTCAGTCGAACTCAATCAGCGATGCGTTCTATACGGCGTTTGGTCTGAACAAGATGCTGGTCGGCGTTCTTGTGACGGTCGTTGCAGCATTTATCTTTGTCGGCGGAATCGGAAGAATCGCTTCCTTTACCGAGAAGGTGGTTCCGGTGATGGCTGCGCTGTATCTGGTCGGCGGACTGGTTCTTCTTATTCTGAATTTCCGCGGAATTCCCGGGGCGCTTGCATCCATTTTTGTCGGTGCGTTCTGTCCGAGAGCTGTCGGCGGAGCGGTTGCAGGCATTGCGGTTCGTCAGGCGATGCGCCTTGGCGTGGCAAGAGGCCTGTTCTCCAATGAGGCCGGCATGGGCTCCACACCGCACGCGCATGCACTTGCAAAGGTTGATAAGCCGCAGGATCAGGGCGAGGTTGCCATGATCGGAGTTTTTATTGACACCTTTGTGGTACTGACCATGACCGCACTGGTAATTCTTTCTTCCGGTGTGCTGGATTCCATGATCGAGCAGGGAATCGGCGGAACACCGGTGGCGCAGGCTGCATTTGCAACGGGCTTTGGAAAATTCGGCCCGATGTTCGTTGCAATCTGCCTTCTGTTCTTTGCTTTTTCAACCATCATCGGCTGGTATTTCTTCGCGCAGCAGAATGTGAAGTATCTGTTCGGGCAGAAGGGTGTGAAGCCGTTTGCGCTGATCGCAGTGATCTTTATCTTTGTCGGTTCACTTCTTAAGGTAGAGCTTGTCTGGAACCTTTCGGACCTCTTTAACGGTGTCATGGTGCTTCCGAACCTTGCGGCACTTCTTGTACTGTCCGGTGCAGTGGCAAAGCTCAGCAAGGGCGAAAAGACAGACTTATAAGAACATATTTATTCTATAAAAGCGATATGAGGCATCCCCGACGGCAATTCTGCTGTCGGGGATTTTTGCGTCCAGGGACATAAGGCTTGAGGAAATTCAAGGGGGAGATATTGACAGAAATACAATATGGAATATGTGAAACATATACAAATAACAGGAAGAATGTTGTGCGTGCACGCGTGCATGTTGACGGTACGTGAGGAATGAAATATAACAATACTATCAGATGACACACGTGCACGCACCATGATGGATGTTGATGATGACGGATAACACTTTAAATTCCAATGAAAAAATGGTTGTTACGATTCAGGACATCGCAGTGGAAGCGGGTGTTTCCAGAGGAACGGTGGACCGGGTGCTGAATCACCGCGGACGGGTTTCGAAGGAAACAGAGCAGTGTGTTCTTGAAGTTGCAGGGCGGCTTGGATACCAGAAGAGTATGGCAGGCACGGCCCTTGCGGCCAGGAGGAAGAAGCTTCAGCTTGGATTCATCTATATCGACAGCCCGGCTGCTGCTTTCCACAGGCAGATTTATGAAGCTGCCGTCAGGAAAGGAAGAGAGCTGGCTCAGTATGGTGTGACCGTACACTCCTTCGGACTCCGGTATTTTACGGAAACAGAGCTGAGGCGGGCAAGACAGTTTATCGTGGATCATCCGGACATCAGCGGATATGCCATTTACGGGAGCTTTGACGGATTTCTTCGACGAACCTGGGAAGAAAACGGTATGTCGGAGGTTCCGATTGTCACCTACAACATTGATACCGAAAAAACGGACGAGCGTCTTTGCTTTGTCGGCTGTGATTATCTGGAATCCGGAAGGATTGCCTGCGGACTTACTGCAATCATCAACAGCTGCGCAAGGGTCCTGATTGTTTCGGAGGATGCAGGGAATATTCCGAGCGGACAGCAGCGGCTGGAAGGCTTTGAAAGAGAGAAGAAGCGATATCCGCAGATGCAGATTGCCGGAGTCCTTTATCTGCAGAATCCTGTTTTTATGGATCGGGAGCAGCTTCGAAGGACGGTAAGACATAAGCTTTTGCAGGATCCGGATATTGATGCGGTATATCTGATGAATCCATCGGATTACAGTCTTTGCGATGTGATTCACGAGGCAGCCGGAAACCGGAAGATGACGGTGATCACCAATGATCTGGTGACGGAGGAGCAGATGCAGATGCTCCGGGACGGACGGATCACGGCGACCATTACGCAGGAGCCGGAGAAGCAGGGGAAGAAGCCTCTGGAGATTCTGTTTCGCTATCTTACGATGGACCGGAAACCGGAGCATGATTGGATCAAGACCCGTCTTTCCATAACCATCCGGCAGAATCTGGAGAGCGAGAGCTGACAGAGGTACGGAAACCGGAAGAGCGTTTTCCTTAAACATTTGAAAAGATCCCGGCTTCAAGGGGAGCCGGGTCTTAATAGAAGGTATTCTTTATTATAGGAGGGGGATTGCTATGGCAAACCAGAACGCTGCAGCTGCAGCAAGCGAGAAGAAGTACCTGAAATGGTACAACAAGGTTGGATACGGATCCGGAGATCTGGCAGCCAACTGTGTTTACGGACTGTTGACGTCCTTTGTGATGATCTATATGACCGACGCAATCGGTCTGAATGCCGGAATCATCGGCACGCTGATCATGGTATCGAAGTTCTTTGATGGATTTACGGATATTATTTTCGGAAATCTGATGGACCGCACACATTCGAAAATGGGAAAGGCAAGACCCTGGATGCTGTGGTCCCAGATCGGTAACTCGTTCTTCCTGATCTGCTGCTTCGCAATTCCGCTGGATTGGGGACAGAAGGCGCAGTACGCATTCTTCTTCATCAGCTACACGCTTCTGAATGCGATTTTCTATACGGCAAACAATATCGCCTATGCAGCGCTGACCTCTCTGATCACCAAGAATACCAATGAGCGTGTTCAGGTTGGCTCCATCCGTTTCATGTTCTCTCTTGCAACAAACCTTACTGTGGCTTCCATTACCATGAAGCTCGTTGAGAACTTCGGCGGCGGTGCAGCCGGCTGGCGCTCTGTGGCCATTCTGTATGCAGTGATTGCTTTGATTGCCAACACAATCTCTGTTTTTTCGGTCAAGGAGCTTCCTCAGGAAGAGGGTGAGAAGAAGGACAAGAAGGATGATGTTTCGATTGTACAGGCGCTTAAGATCCTGTTCACCAACAAGTATTTCATTCTGCTTCTCCTGATCTACATCTGCATCTATCTTCAGACCGGTATCCAGGGCATGACCGTTTACTTCATGCGCGACATTCTGGGCGATGCAAGCCTGATGGGAACCTTCACGATGGCATCCATGTTCCCGATGATCATCGGCCTGATCTTCACGCCGATGCTGGTTTCGAAGTTTAAGGGCATGTACAAGGTCAATCTTGGCGGCTACTGCCTGGCCTTTGTCTGCAGAATCGTGTTCATCATCGGCGGCCTGACACTGAATGTTCCGCTGATGCTCGGCGCAGCATTCATCTCTGGACTTGGAACCTCACCGGTTACCGGCGATATCAATGCCCTGATTTCTTCTACAACAGACTATGCCTATAAGAAGACCGGCGTTCACGTTGAGGGCGCTATGTTCTCTGCTTCCTCTGTCGGAATCAAGGTAGGCGGCGGTGTCGGAACGGCTCTTGCAGGATGGATTCTGGAGGCTTCCGGTTATGTAGGAACAGCGGCAACTCAGCCGGCATCCTACTACACAGCAATCAAGGGAATGTACCTGTTCTTCCCTCTTTGCATGGTTGTTATCATGATCATCCTTCTTTCTCAGATGACGGTTGAGAAGGCAAATGCAAAATGGGATGCGGAGCACCCCGGAATGGATCATGAATAAGACACTCGCAAGCATCTGAGGATGCCTGCTCTTGTTCCGGGCGAATCGCGTTGCGGTTCGCCCGCTTCTTTTCAAAGGAGATGTTTTCTATGATTAAAGAACGCTTTCATCGAAACTGGGAATTCAGAACTTCAGGCGGCTCTGCCTTTGAAGCGCTTATGGGCGGTCCGTCAGGAGCTTTGACGGTAGACCTTCCGCACGATGCATCCATTCATGAGAAGCGGAATCCGGCTGAGCCAAACGGCAGCGGCAACGGCTTTTTCCACGAGAACAATTACGTCTATACGAAGACATTTGTTCCGGAGGAAGAGGATCGGGACAAGATTTTTACACTGGAATTCGAAGGTGTTTATCAGAATGCTTTTGTCTATGTCAATCACGCATTTGCGGCAAAGCATCCATATGGGTATGGCAATTTCTATGTCGACATCACGAAATATCTGGAATTTGGCAGGCCCAATGAGATCAAGGTTGTTGTAAAGAACGGTGTGCCGAGCGGGAGGTGGTATACAGGCGGCGGAATTTACCGGGATGTGAATCTGATGATTGCGGACAGGCTTCATCTTGTCCCGGATGGAATTCATCTGGAAACGGAAGAGCTGGAGAAGGATCTGGCGGTAATTCGTGCAGAGTCTTCGGTTAAGTTTTCGGGACAGGGAACGCTGGATGCGGTCCTTCGTGTGGAGCTTATCGGGGAAGACGGAGAAGCTGCTGAATTTTCACCAGCGTACCAATCTGATAAATCCCATCAAAGCCGGGGTTTTCTTCATCCTCATCCAACTGCGCCGAAACGATCATCAACCGGTCGTGTTCCATTGCATAATCGACAGCAGCCAGTGATTTTTCTCTGCCAATATCTATATTACTGAGCAATTTAGGAAAAACTACAATGCCCCGGAGCGGGACAAACGGCAAGGTTAAAATCGAATTGTCCATAATACTCACCTTCTCGCTTACAAATATTCACTATTTTGGTATTCTTAAAATGGAAAAATAACACTCATTCCCTGCAAGGAAGAAATGAGTGTTATCAACTAAACATATCTGTTTCCTATGCTGTTATGAGCTTAGGTTCTGCGCCGCTTGTAACGCAGTCAGCCGTGACAATGCA
>OIXL01000671.1_pt1 | contig 15898 bp, 16 predicted proteins | sample 1587761 | NCBI WGS metagenome assembly OIXL01 (sample SAMN03283246) | human gut metagenome | biome: human-associated habitat; material: feces | host: Homo sapiens | place: Peru | collected 2012 | reverse complement strand
CTGCTATACGCCGGAATGTGGAGGATTTTCTTTCCCCGCCGCAGCCGGAGCGTGAGCGAAAAAAGGATGTGGAACTGGAATAAATCCGTTTTCTGCGTTTTATCCTGGGCTTTTGTCAGAACATCAAATATAATAGCGATATAGACATATCAAAGGAGGCGAGCCTATGACGAGAGGCGAAGCAATAAAGGATTTCTTTTACAAGACGATCCTGCCCGTGGCGGCCGCCGCGCTGCTGTACTGCATCTTCCGCTCCGCCTGCGTAAAGAACGGGGAACTGGATTATCTCTGGCTCTGGATCCTCTGCGGGCTGCCGTTTGGGATCTGGCGGCTGCGGCTCTGGATCATACCGGGCGGCGGCTCTCTGGGCGGCGGGATCGCCCTGTTCCTTCTGAACTTCGTCTTTGCCGGTCTTATCGGCGGCTGCGTCCTTGTCTGGCGGCTGCTGGTGGCGGCATGGTATGTGCCGCTGACTCTGTACCGCCTGCTGACGGCGGGCTGCGAGTGTATCGTCACCGAGGATTAGGCCCGCGCTATGAAACTATGGAAAACGGCCGCTTTGCCGATGGAAAAGCCATTCACCCCCTGATGGAAAAGGACAGGCCTTTCCCACAGGACGGCAAACCGCTTTCCCACAGCGCCGCCCGGCTTGGCCGTTTGCCCACAGTCCCACAGCGCCTACGACTGCTGCTGCCGCAAAAATCGCGTTCCCTGATAGAAAAAATCATCATTTCATGGTAGAATGGGGATAGCCCATCGAAGGAGGAAAAAGCCCATGGACGAAAATAACTCCATCCAGCTTTTTGAAGATAGAAAGATCCGCACTGTCTGGGACGAGGAAAAGGAAGAATGGTACTTCTCCGTGGTGGATGTGGTGGCGGTGCTGTCAGACAGCGCCAATCCCACGGATTATCTCAAAAAAATGCGCAAGCGGGACGAACAGCTCGCAAGCTACCTGGGGACAAATTGTCCCCAGGTAGCAATGATGGGTGCAACAGGCAAAAAGCGTAAAGTGTTGGCGGCAACGGCTGAACAGATTTTACGCATTATTCAGTCCATCCCATCACCTAAGGCTGAACCATTCAAACTCTGGCTTGCTCAGGTCGGCCGTGAACGCATCGAAGAAACGATTGACCCGGAACAGGCAATCGACCGTGCATTAGAGACCTATCAGAAAAAGGGATATGATACAGACTGGATTCATCAGCGGCTTCTTTCTATCCGTGTCCGTAATGAGCTTACCGCTGAATGGCAGGAGCGCGGCGTACAGCAAGGCAAAGAGTATGCTATTCTCACAGATGAGATCACGAAAGCCTGGTCCGGCATGACTACTCGGCAATATAAGAAGCTGAAAGGTCTGAAAAAGAAAACCTCCGTGATAATATGAGTACGATGGAAATTGTTCTGAATATGCTTGCAGAGGCAACAACCACAGAACTGTCAAAAGCACATCAGCCGGAAGGATTTTCTGAAAGTCAGAAGATTGCCCGTCGTGGCGGCAGCTATGCCGGTCAGGTTCGACAGGATATCGAAAAGGATACCGGGCGGCCAGTCATTACATCGCAGAACGCCGCACAGCTTAATGCCGTAGTCGTTGACATGATAGAAAGTGTAGCGGAAACGGAAAAGCCTGATAATGACGAAAACAAATAAAAAAGCGGGAGTACAGCCAATCGGATGAACCGAAAAGCTGTACTCCCGTTTTGCGTGACAGAAAGTGTCTGAAATCAAGCCTTTTTCTTCATGTGCCAGCAAGCAGACCGACACATGAAAAATCATAAAGGCTCCCTTTGAAAATACGGATACAGGGAATTATTCTGTGTTTTTTCCACCCATATCCTCACAGATTTTAGACCGTTTGGAACTGTAATGCGGACAAGCGACCAGACACGCCCGGAAACTCTGCTTGCAGCCGTGAACACATTTTTTACAGATATGGTTATACTGCCGCCTGCCGTTGTCACCCAGGAAGAACGCCCATTCCAGCCGCCATTTCTTGCTTCGGCTCATAGGCAGTCATGCTCCGGCACATCACGGCCGGGCTTCTTGCCCTCCGGTGGCTTATGCTCGGCACACTCCCGTTTGGCGTCCTCTAACCGCTCACGGATGGAAGGCTTCTCCGGCTTCGTCTGCTCCGCGTGTTCCTGCGCCTTCTCCAGTTCCTCGCCGCGTCTGCCGTTGTTGATAACGCCGTCGATCATGCCGTAGTCATCCTCCAGCGTCATTTCTGCCGTGCGGAGAGGATTGTCCTTTTCCGGCTGCTCCGCTGCCACGGCAAAGGCCCGTGTGCCGTTTCCCATGATAAGGTACTTTCTATCATCGGAAATATGGTGGACACCGTAACCGGCTGCCTCCATCTGCTCCCGGCTCATAGCCGTCACCTGAAAGCTGCCCCTCGGTGTCTGCACACGTTCGCCAGTTTCAAAACGGTCTGGAAGAAAAGCGAGGTCTTGTTTCTCTGCCGGGACAGGGAGAACGACGATATTGCCATTGATCTGCATAAATCGTTCCGGCGTTTTGAACTGTTCCGTGTATTTCTGAATCAGTTCCGGGGACAGGGACGCAAAATCTTCCTCACCAAGTCCAACCACCAGGAAAGTCCCTGCTACGATATCATAAATTTCTCCGTTTTCATCCCGCAGTCCACGGTTCAGTTCAAGCCCTATGAGCTTTCCTTCATCATTACAAACCAGTGCCACCGGGTCAGAATAGGGATAGGTTGCCCCAATATCACCGCCAACCTCCGCCTGCAGGGAATGAAGGTCGGAGTTGATCTCCTTCACATAGGGTTCCTTCATAGGCTCCACTACAAGCACAGTCATCTTTTCCGAAGCAGCCCTCTCCGCAGCGGACAGCATTTCATCCGCATGGGACTTGTCCGGGTCATCCAAAGCGGTCTTGACCTCCGCTGGGTCAAAATCAAGAAATTCCTCATAGCCCGTGGCATCCTTGAATTTTTCGATCTCCGAAGGGAGATAGTCCTCCTGCGTCTGGCCCAGCGCCGCCAGCTTTTCATCCAAAGCGGAAATGCGTCCGGCCATCAGGTTTTCGTAAAGTTCTTCCTTTGCGGCGTGTGCCTCCGGGTGCTCCGCCGCATACTGCGGATCGTTCTGACGGAAAAACTCGTCCATGTCAAAGGCAATATCCATAGCCCACTCGGATTTTTCTTCTTCGGGAAGATCGTCCTGGAAGGTCATCACCCGGTACTCGTCGGGGATACTGCCGCGCTCACCGTCGTAATACTCATGGAAACTGTCACCCGTATCACGCACATAGCCCTGATCCGTGAAGGTGCCGTTTTCCTCCAACGCAACGTCCCGGCCGTAGGCCTCATAATCGATGTAATTCTGCAAATGCTCTGGCACCTGCATAACGTCCAGTTCTTCGATGTAATAGCGGCCCAGATCGTCATAGTCATGGATATCGGGGTAAACCTCATAGCAATCCAGATTCTCGGTGAGGTTGATGATCTCCTGCAGGCTGCCGCAATGGTCGCCCATTTCCATACCGGCCTGAAACTGTGCGTATTCGCTTTCGCTCATTTCATCCAGCTTCGACGCCAGATAATTCAGTTCGTCCAGACTTTCATATTCACCCAGCTTGCTGTAAAGACCGTCTACATAGCAGTCATAGTCCGTGATGAACCATTCCTCATACGGCTGGCCGAAGTCATCCTTCTGGCCGATCCCGATGCGCTTGAACACTTCTTTCAGTTCCTCGGCGGTGGTGGGAAATTTCACCCATTCGCCCACAAGCTCGCCCTCGTTATATTTCCCAAGATTGGTGATAAAGGCGGCAAAGGGATAATCCTTGTCGTGATCGTAATATGGCATATCAGCACCTCCTTACAGTTCCGGCGCAGACTTTTCCTTATGGGGCTGCGCCTTGTTTTTCTCCGCACATTCCTTCTTGCCCTGTTCCAGCCGTTCCCGGATGGAGGGCTTTTTCTCCGGCTCCGCAGGGCACTCATGGTTCCACTCGTCGCCGGAAAGAGAAATATATCCGTGTTCCGTAAAATGACCCTGTTCCTCCTGCATGGCGTACTTGCCAAACGGAACAGGGTCGATCGCTTTCAGAAGTTCCGGGGGCAGCAGCATATCCATGTGCTGTGCCAGATACCGCCAGCCCAGATCGTTCAGGTCGTGGATGTTTGGCTCAAATACAAAATAGTCGATGTTGGCCGCAAACTCCTTGAACTGCTCCGGCGTTGTCAGCTTGAAGGGCGATGCCTGCACAGCCGCCAACAGTTCCCGGTCCTCCGGAGCGAGGGCAGCCACCGCCGCCCTCACTTCGGGTAAATGTTTCAAAGTCTTATTTTCTGCCATTGACACCTTCCTTTCTTTTCGGAAATTCCAGCTTGAAATTGATGTACTTGCCGCCTGTGTCGTCCAGGATCACCGCAGCGTCATAAGCAGCCTGTTTCTTTTCAGACCACATTCCCTTGACATTGGTACGTCCCTTTTTCAGAAGGTCCGTTGCCATTTTCTTTGTCAGCTCCTTCTTTCGGCTCGTCCAGAAGCGGTCATTTTTCCAGAGAACGAAACCGCAGGACCGATCCGAACACGCAAAGTTCTTCTTACCCTCATAAACCGGCTGGCCGCAGCGGGGGCAGGTACCGATCACTTCCTTCTCCGGGGCAAACAGCTTTTTGCCATCCTCGGAAATGCAGGAATAGGTGGACACGATCTCTTGAACCATCGTGCGGATACCGTCCATGAAGGTATCCGGGTCAGCGCCGCCCTTTGCGATCTCCGTCAATTTCTGTTCCCATTCCGCTGTCAGCATGGGAGAGGTCAGCGGCTCCGGCAGGACCGTGACAAGGTTGATACCGGCTTTTGTGGGGATCAGGCTCTTGCCCTTGCGCTCCACAAATCCGGCTGCCACCAGCTTTTCGATGATGGCCGCCCTGGTCGCAGGTGTGCCAAGACCTTTTCGTTCCGCCTCGTCTGGAATACCATCCTTGCCTGCGTTCTCCATAGCGGACAGGAGGGTATCTTCCGTGTATGGCTTCGGAGGCTGGGTGAAATGCTCGGTAACAGCAACCTCCGCACCGTCAAAAGTCTGCCCTTCGGTGAAGTCCGGGAGCGTATCGCCGTCCCCATCCGCAGGCTTTTCTTTCTGGAAGGCACGGAAAATGCGGTCGATTTCCCGCCAGCCTTCGGAGAGAATACGCTTGCCTTTTGCGGCGAAGGAATAACCGCCGCAATCAAAGGTAGCTGTGACCGCCTCATACATATACGGCTCCGCCGACGCACACAGCAGCTTGCAGCAGACCAGCAGGAACAAATTGCGCTCGCCCAGGGGCAGAGCTTTGATATCCGCTTTTTCAATCTCCATCGTAGGAATAATGGCGTGATGGTCGGATACGTCCTTGTCGGAAATCATGGCCTCCACCAGCGGAAAGAAGTTGCCGCAGCCATCAAAGGGCGGCAGCTTTGCCGCCAGGTGGATCACGCAGGAAGCCGTTTCCACCATGTCGGAGGTCAGATACCGGCTGTCCGTGCGGGGATAGGTCAGCAGCTTCTTTTCGTAGAGGCTTTGGGCGTAGTCAAGGGTTTGCTTTGCCGTATATCCGAACAGGCGGTTTGCCTCACGCTGCAAGGTGGTAAGGTCATAGAGCTTCGGAGGCTGTTCCTTTTTCTGCTCTTTCGTGACAGAGGTACAGGTGACGGCCGCACCCTTGCACATGGCCGCTGCCTGTTCCGCCTCCGCCGGATCGGTGAACTTCTCCGACACCGCCTCGGCTCCGTCCAGCGTCAGGCGCAGCAGATGATATTTTTCCTTGTGAAACAGTGTGATCTTTGCGTCACGATCCGCCATCATTGCCAGCGTAGGTGTCTGCACACGGCCCACATTCAGGGTACGATGATAGAGAACGGAGAAAAGACGAGTGGCGTTGATCCCCACCAGCCAATCCGCTTTCTGGCGGCAGAGGGCGGATTGATACAGGGCTTCATAATCGGCGCCGGGGCGCAGATCAGAAAAGCCCTCCCGGATAGCGCTGTCCTCCATCGAAGAAATCCAAAGACGGAGGACCGGCTTGCGGCAGCCAGCCATTTCATACATCAGACGGAAGATCAGCTCGCCTTCACGCCCGGCGTCACAGGCATTGACGATGTTATCCACGTCGGAGCGATTCATCAGAGCACGGAGATTTTCAAAGGCGTCCTCTTTGCCGGGTGCCAGCACATAGCGGAACGGCTCCGGCAGAATGGGGAGATCATCATAGCGCCATTTCTTGAAACGCTCGTCATAGCCGCCCGCATCCATCGGGGATACCAAGTGCCCCACACACCAGGATACGAGAAGGCCGTTGCCCTCATAAAAGCCATCGGCCCTGGATGAAGCACCCAGGGCCGATGCGATAGATTTTGCCACACTCGGTTTTTCTGCGATAATCAGTTTACTCATTCTTTTCCTCCGTTTCCTCGTCCACAGTCAGATATTCTTCTTCATCCTCCAGGTCGAAATCATCCAGATCAGCGGGAACTTTCTTGCCCTGCTTCGGTTTCAGAACCAGGAAATAGACCGCTGCGCCGCCTCCGGCTGCAAGGATCAGCAGCACTGCCAGGAGCGCCCCGGCATTGCTTTTCTTTTCAGGTTCCGGATTCTCCGGCTCGGTGGGCTCTGCGGCTTTCTGTTCTGTGCCAACACATTCACTGAGGTTTTTTACGCAGACCGGGCAAGCGGTGTTGACCGCTCCGGCCTGGCACTTTTCTATACAGGTGCAGGCAATAGGTGTTTCCGCCTTTTCTCCATCCTCTGTAAGCGCCATGAGGTCGGCTTCATCCACCTGGTTCAGAAAATGCACGGTTTCCTCGCCCTCGTCGTCACGGTCGATAATGAGATAGAACACATTGCCGTCCTTCGTTTCCACTGTAATAAACTGCTTGCCGCTGGCGGTCGGGCTGCCAATATCGTCGATCAGCGAAAGGTTCCCGTCCGGCGTCAGGGCGGCACCGCCATTCAGACCGCCGCCCAGCATACCCAGCAGATTTTCCAGCGTTTCCGTGTCCAGAGAGAAAGAACCTTCCCCGGAACCAGCCTCGCCGTCACTTACCGTCATGTAGCCGGAATAGACATAGCCGACCTTTTCCGGCAGGATGACCTTCAGCCAGTCGCCGTCCGTGCCGATCACCTTCACGGTCGTTCCATTGGGAAGCTGGGTGAAGGCGGTATAATCCATTCCTGCACCCGTGCGGACATTCAGATTGCCGCCGCCCGTGGTGACGGTACCGGTCTGCCCGGAGTCATTTTCGCCGGAACTGAGCTGAATACCGTCCTCGGTGACGGATACCGTGACCTGGCTGCCTGCCAGAGCGGAAAGCAGATCAGAAACATCCCCGACCGTTTCCTGTTCGGTCACGGATTCCGTGCTTTCCTCGCCGCCGCTGGCAAAGGCGGTGATAGAAAAAGCGGCAGTGCTGAGCACCACCGCCAAAAGAGCCGATACCATTTTTGTCATAAAGTTATGCTTCATCCTCGTATCCCTCCGTTTCCTCATTCTCGGTGTTGCCCTCCTGCAGCATACCTTCCGGCAGGGAGATCATACCGCTGGCATAGGCTTTCAGGAAGGCGGTCAGTTCCTTGTTGTCCATCTTCACGGCTTTCACCATGCGGACGATTTCCAGATTTTCTTCCTCCGCAAGCTGGGCCTCCAGCGCACGAAGGCGTTTCTGCTGTCCCGCGATCTTTTCTTTGGTTTTCGCAATGTCATTGCGGATCTTCTGTGTCGTTGCCATAAATCAAATTACCTCCATATCGTTTTTTAGTTGTAGGGCGGTCGCCCGAAAGCGTAAAAGTGGGATTGCCAGTAGCTTGTGTTGATATCTGCATACTGGATGGGGTCGCCGCAGTGCAGCATTTTTCCACCGCCCACATAGATACCCACATGGGAAACACCCGGCGTATCGTAAGTGCCGACAAAAAAGATCAGGTCGCCGGGTCTTGCGTTGGCAGAGGATACCGGGGTGGAAATATTGTAGAGCCCCTGGGCTCCCAGCCTGCCCGTATTGCAGACGCCGCTTTCCGTCAGCACCCAGGACACGAAACCGCTGCAATCAAAAGAAGTGTTTGGATTGCTGCCGCCCCAGACATAAGGATAGCCGATGTACTTCTCCGCCTCGGCAATGAGCGCTGCAAAGGTTTCATCTTCCAGTGCGGAAGGCGGGATATCATAGGTGGTGGGCGGTTTGGTGTACTTGTCTACATAGCCGGAGCCGGGGAACAAATCTTCTCGGTTTCCCAGCGTTGCCATATAGACTGCATACAAGGAAAGTGTTTCTTCATCCATGATGTAGACCGGCACATGGGAAAGATCGAAGTTTTCCAGCTTCACATTGCAGATATAGTAGTTATACGGTACTTCCACGTCATAGTCATTTCCTTCGCTGTCTGTCCGTGTCTCTGTCCGATAGCGTACCTCCACTTCCACGGCCTGCGTCAGGATGTACTGCTTTTCAAAGAGCATTTGCAGCTCCGCCTGAACCTCGTCAATGGTGAACACCCCTTCATGGAACGCCGTGAGAATGGAGATCAGCACATAAGGGTCATGCTCGATCTCGTCCAGATCAAAACGGTATTCGTCATATCCGGGGTGCAGAGCTTCATAGTGATCCAGTTCATATTGAAGTTCCTGCTCCAATTCACAGTAGGCCGCCTCTGCAGCCAGCATATCCGCATCCTCGGAGAGATAAGAGGAAGTAAATACACCGCCCACGCCGGAGCCCGCCATCATGGAACAGGAAGATACCCCGCCAAACAGCAGAGCAACACAGGCGCCAATGCCGATCACCAACAGCACCGCCCGGCTATGGTGTTTGATGTAGAGGAATGTTTCCTTGAAGGCGTCCTTTGCTTTCTGCGCCGCACTTTTCGCCGTGGCCGCTGTGTTCTTTGCGGTTTTCTCCGTCTGCCGCAGCTCCTTTGCATAGTTCCGCTTGATCCGCTGTTTCTGCAGAAAGCGGGATACCGGGTTAGAAGCCGCCAATGCAGGATCATCATGCAGTGCCTTTTGGTAAAGGTAGTCGGCGTTTGCCTTAAAAGAAGCCTGCTCTGCCTTCGCCGCGTCACGCCAGGGCTTTGTGCGGTGATGGTGGACGGCTGCACGGACTTTGTCTTTTCCGTAGGCGAGCCCGCGTTCCGTCAGCACCTCGCCCTTATGTCCGGCCTCTACACCCACATTTTCCTGCTCTACCTCATGCACCTTCGCGTGGGCAGCGTGTACAATTTCATGGACCGGCCGGGAAAGCGGATTGTGCCGCAGGCGTCCATTGGGGCGTTTCTCCACTTCTTCAAAGTGAAGCTGCGTTTTGCCTTTTCCGGCTGTCTCGTCAAAAACACGCTCGGTACGGAGAACTTTCTTTGTGGGGATAGCGGCCTTTGCCGCGTCCAGCCTATCCGCCGCACGGTCGGAACGGTCAATGTACTTTCCAAGTGCGGGATCGGCACGTTCTTCCTTGGTGAATTGCAGACGGGAGGACGGGCGCTGCCTTGCGGCAGAACCATCCCGCACCGCCTGGGTGTCAGCCTTTTCCGCCTTTCGTGCGCTTTTCTTCTCATGGTGTTCCGCCGCACGCAGGGCAAGATCAGCCGCAGCGCCAGCGGATTCTTCCGAAGAAGCGGACAGTTCCGTTTCCGGCTCCCGGCTGCTGATATGTTCCACCTCGCCCGTGGCAAGGTTTTCCGATACCGCACCGTCACGGGTCATTTTCTGCGTGATCTTATCGGTTGCTTTCAGTTCCCTCATAGGCAGTCACCTTCCTTTCCATAGGGGCAGAAGTCACCGCAGGTGCCATTCTCGATCATGGCGATATAGCGGAAAATGGGATAGGCCTGGGGCGGGCAGACTGCATTACCCAAAGTTTTCAGCCGCAGCGCCCGGTCATCCATGCGTTCGGTCATGCGGGGGATTCCTTCCGGCTCGGCGGTCCAGAGTTTACGTCCGTCCATCCGTTCGGGAAGCCCATGAGCCATTCCACCCAATCCGGGTTCAGCGCCGCCGTTTCCGATACCGGCTGCTCTTGGAAGATGATCTGCGCTGAAAGGTTCCCGTCCTTCTTCGCCGGATCGAAGGCCGATGGCTTCAAGGTCGAGCGGAAACCGTCCGATGCCACTGGGGTCAGATAGAATACCGCCGCCGACAGGCTGAGGCTCCAGATCGCCCCGTTTCGGTTCCTCTTGCGGAATATCCCATTGTCCGACAGGAACACATCCAGGCTTGCCGCGTCCCTGGCGGTGTTGTTGTCGGAGGCAAGGGGTGTGGGAAACATCAGCCGCGACGATAAAAGTTCGCTGGCGCTCATGCCATGCGCCGACGCCGCAAGCCGGAAATACGAATGGGAGAACAGCGTATCCCGCTTTTGCCAGGTCAAAGATCGTTTTGTCGAGCCCCATATTGATGAAGCCAGCAACATTTTCCCCAAGCACCCAACGGGGCCGCAGCTCGGTAATAACGCGGCACATTTCCGGCCACAGGTAGCGTTCATCCGCAAAGCCCTTCCGTTTTCCGGCGGTGGAGAAGGGCTGACAGGGAAAGCCGCCTGAGATAACGGTAACTGTTTCAAGTCCTGTTTTTTCAAAAAACGCCTCCTTCGTAAAAGTAGTAATATCCCGGAACCTGGGAACATCCGGCCATCGTGCGGAGAGGACGGAGTGCGGAAAATCCGCCCACTCACACTGGCAGACGGTTTCAAACCCGGCAGCCTCCGCCGCCAGGTCCAGACCGCCAATGCCGGAAAACAGGCTCACATGGGTCAGTTTATTCATGGTCCTTCGGCACACGGAACGGTTCGATCTCACTTTCCAGCTCCGCAAGAACCGCCTCCATATCCGCCGTGACCGCCTTGCTTCTGGCAATCAGTCGGTTCATCACATCAAAGAAGGTTTCGCCCTTCTGCTTTTCTTCCGTATGCAAATAGCGGGGATCATTCATGTTCGTTTTCTCCTTTCCCGGTTTCACCAAGTTTTGTCGTCATAATGCTGTAAAGTTCATTGTCCTTCGGGAAGTCATCCACAAAAGGCAGAATCACATTGCCGAAGAAGATCAGCCCCTCGCCGGGGCCTGCGTTGCTGATATGCGCCGCCTGCTGGTTGGAGATATTCAGGCGCTCGCAGAGGATTTTCCTGTCTCCGCTGGCCTGGTTCAGAAGGTACACAAAATCGCTGTTTTCAAAGATGTTCTCGATCTCCGGGGAGGAAAGCAGGTCCTTGATGTTCTGCGTGATCCCCGTGGGGATACCGCCCCATTTGCGAAAGCGTTTCCAAATCTCTACGCTCCAGGCGCCAACCTCGCCCCGCAGCAGAAGGTGGAACTCGTCCACGAAGTACCAGGTGGATTTGCCCTGATCCCGGTTTTGGGAAACACGGTTCCACACCTGATCCTGGATCACCAGCATACCCAGGCTTTTGAGCTGCTTTCCCAGCTCCTTGATATCGAAGCAGACAATGCGGTTGTTGATATCCACATTGGTGCGGTGGTTAAAAACATTCAAACTGCCATGCACATACAGTTCCAGTGCCGCCGCAATCCGCTGTGCCTCCGGCTCCGGCTGCCGTTTGATCTCGTCATACAAATCTTCCAGCAGCGGCATATTCTCCGGGCGGGGGGCTGCGATATATGGGCGGTACACGATCCGCACGGCACGGTCAATGACCGTTTTTTCCACTGGCTCCAGACCGTTCCGGCCGCCTGCCGCCAGTTCGCAGAATGACAGGATAAAGTCGGATTTCAGCGCCAGCGGGTTATCGTCCTCGCTGTAATTGAGATTGATATCCATAGGGTTCACATACTGCGTGCTGGTAGGCGAGATTTTGATGACCTGGCCTTCCAACCGGTTCACCAGCGGAAAATATTCTGCCTCCGGGTCGCAGATCAGGATATCGTCCTTTGTATTCAGGAACACACCCACGATGGAACGCTTTGCTGAAAAACTCTTGCCGCTGCCGGGCGTACCTAAGATCATGCCGTTGGGCGTTTTCAGCTTTTTGCGGTCAGCAAGGATCATGTTGCCGGAAGTGGCATTGAGCCCGTAGTAGAGAGCTTCGCCGCCGTGGAAAATCTCCTGTGTGGTGAAGGGAACGAACACCGCCACCGCCGAAGTGGTAAGTCCGCGCTGTATCTTAATGCGGTTGACACCCAGGGGCAGAGCCGACACGAAGCCGTCCTCCTGCTGAAAGTCCAGCCGCACCAGGGAGCAGTTATATTTCTGCGCCACGCTTGCCGCACGGAGAAGGTCATTCTCCAGCTTTTGCTTGCTGTCCGCAAAGTTCACCACTAGGAAGGTCATCAGGAACATTCGCTCATTTCTGCTTTGCAGATCACGGAGGATATTCTTTGCCTCGCCTGCGTAGGTGGCAAGGTCGGTGGGGATGATATCCATATCGAAACCTTCCCGCACCGCCTTTTTCTGTGCATCGATCTTCATACTGTCAATGTCGGTGATCTTCCGCTTGACCGTTTTGATCGCCTCGTTCTGATCCATGCTGCGGATATGGAGGCTGACAAGCAGCCCGCTGTCCGTATCTAGCAGTTCAGTGAGCATACGGTCATCCATTTCCGGTGCGCTGATCTGCAGAAAGGACACGGCACAGAATTTATCCGCCATCGTGAACTTCCGTGCTTCACCGAAGCGGAAGAAAGATGGTGCGATAAAATCCTGAACCGACAGGCCGGAAGGGGCAAGCCAGCTCCATTCAAAGGCAAACCGTTCCCCGTCCGGGTGCAGGATGCCGTGGAGCATTTCCAGCCACTCCTTGCCGCCAAGCTCCTTTGCCAAAGCACCCATGACCTTGAAATGGTTAAGGGCGTCCATGACGATCCGGGAAAATCGTGCCCGTGCGGTTTTGCTGTCCCGTGCCTCGATGGTGAGGGTCAGATACTTTGTTTTGATAAGACCGTTGTTGCCCCGTTCAAGCTGCTTGCGGAGCATTTGCGTGTAAAGCTCACGGATATGGTCGAAGTGATCTCCCTGCGCCGCGATCTCGATACGCTTCACAAAATCCTCCCGGTTCATGCGGCGGCTCACAAGGGAAAGCTGCATCCCGATAGAAGCGTCATGGGCGTTATACATATCGCAGAGGGCTTCAAAGATCGCCGTCTGGTCGTCAGGCTTTGCAAGCTGATAATTCACATCCTCGAACTCGATACACTTCGACCAGGTGTGGTCGTCCAGCTTGCACAGACCGTCCGGGTACATCTGGCGGAACGGTAAGGTGTCCTGTGCGGAATGTACCTTGCCGTCGCCTCTGGCGGTTTCCAGGATACGGCTGATCTCACGCTTTTCTGCGGCGGTGAGCTTTACCGCGGGTTTTGCCGCCTGCCGTGCCTGCGGCTCTGGCTTTCGCTTTCTGAACAATGGCTTTCACCTCCTTTTCCGCCTGGGCCTGCCGCTCCAGGGCTGCGTAGAAATTGTTTGTCTGGTAAGGGCGCTCCTTCGTCCGCAGGAACATACAGCGGATGATCTGTCCGGCCACCACCTCCAGGGGTTGACCGTGCCGCTCATACATGGCGAGCAGAAAGAACGGGAGCATGACGATAATCATGCAGAACGCGGCGGCGCTGTTGCTGGCCGTGCGTCTGAGCAAAAAGAAAAGCGGTACTCCGATGAGTGCCGCCGCTCCGAAACATATAAGCTGCCGTTTGGTAAGCCCAAACAGCACTTTGGATTTTACTTTCGTCAAATCCTTTGGAATGGTTACATACGCCAATTTATCAAGCCTCCTTAATGCGCTCCGAACAGGCTCTTAGAGAGGCTGCCGGTCTTGAACAGGGCGAAGCACAGCAGGACCGTGTAGCCCATGCAGGCCCATATCGCGCCTGAGATATTTCCGTCCGTGGCGATACTCTGTACCAAAACAGAGTAGATTCCCACGCACACCATGATTAGAAATGCCTGGAACGCCAATGCAAACAGGGATTTCAAGTAGTTCTGTCCTGTATGGCTCCAATCCCGGTTTGTCATAGTGGCAAGCGGAATTGGTCCAACGGAAGTTGTCAAATACACCTCGATCATGCGGCCGTAGATGACAAGCATGATACAGATGGAAAGGGCGTTCATGGTAAGCCCCACGAAAAGGGACTGGAACCACAGCCCGAACAGTTCTCCCGTGCCCAGGGCTTCAAGCTGCGCCTCCATATCCGTGATGACGCTGCTGATATCAATGGAGGTATTTCCGATGATGACGCCTGCGCTGCTGTTCACAACGCTTTGCCCCACATCGAAGATACCCATGACGATATTCCATGTGTTCGTCACAATGAGAACGGCACAGAATGTTTTGAAAATCCACTTGAAGAACATCCAGGTATCTACATCGTGCAGATTGTTTTTCTCTGTCACAAGCTGGATCAGCTCATAACACATTACGAATGTCAGGATAACCCCGGCGATTGGAACGATCACCGTTTCAGAGAGGTTTCGGATCATAGAAAAGACGCCGCTGTTCCATGCCAGCGGCGTCTGTCCCACTTCACCGGCGATCTCACCTACTTTGGTATTGACCGTATCGAACATGCCCGACAGGTTTCCCGTGATCCCCTCGATGAGCAGCCCTCGGAGCCATTCATCGAGTTTGTCGAGTATGCCGCCCATAAGCGATCACCGCCGGACGATCAACCGAACAGGCCGGAGAGCAGAGGTACAAGGGTGATGCCGATGAGGGCGACACCGCCGCCGGCCATCAACTGTTTCATACCCTGGCTTTTGGAAGCAGGGTTGTCCTGGCCGTAACCTTCCAGAAGGTTGATAACGCCCCAGATACCAAGACCTGCGCCCAGGGCCACTACGAGAGTCTGCAAAACACCAACTGCACTGTTGAAAAATTCCATAAAATAATCCTCCTAAAAAATGTTTTTGATTTTGGGTTAAGTTGTTGCGTCAATCTCGTACACATCGAAGGTGTCCGTGGGTTTTACCACGGCACGCTGCTTCTTCATGTACCGTTCCATGTCAAAGACATTTTTAGGGTCGGCGTCGGCCGTGTATCTGTAATTCGGGTGCCGGGTGAGGTCGTACTTGTCCGAAAGGAACGGGCGCACGCCCCGCAGCATGAAGATACACTTGCCGCCGTCCATCACTGCCAATTCGTCCTGGGTCATCAACTCCTTTCCTAATTTCTGATAACTGAGGCCGTGGGAAACCTGGCTGCCCCGGTTTTCGGACTGGTTATAGAGATCAATGGTCTCTTTCCCCAGCAGTTCCGAAATTTCCTTGAGCGTGGATTTCTCCTTGCCTCCCAAAAACAAGGTGCTGTCACAGTTACCGACGATGGTATCTGCCGCGTCCTTGTAGATGGTCTTTAACTGGCTCTGCGACTGCAAAATAATAGAAGCCGATATCTCACGGCTTCGGATGGTGGCAATCAGCTTATCGAAGTTCGGTATCTGGCCGATGTTGGCAAACTCGTCCAGGATCAGACGGACATGGACGGGCAGCCGCCCGCCGTAGAAGTCATCCGCCTTGTCGCAGAGCAGATTGAAAAGCTGACTATACATGAGGGCGGCCACGAAATTGAAAGTGTTGTCCGTATCCGAAAGGATCACAAACAGCGCCGTCTTTTGGTCGCCCAGGGTATCCAGTTCCAGTTCGTCATATTCCATCAGGTCCCGCAGCTCCTTGATATCGAAGGGAGCAAGCCGGGCACCGCAGGAAATGAGGATGGATTTTAAGGTCTTGCCCGCCGCCATCTTGAATTTGCGGTACTGCTTGACGGCAAAGTGGTCCGGCTCCCGTTCCTCCAACTGAGAAAAGAGCAGGTCCACTGGGCTTTGATAAGTTTCGTCATCCTCTCTGGCTTCACTGGCATTGATAAGGTCCAGGAGTGTGATGAAGTTCTTTTCTTCCTCCGTGGCCTCATACCAGATGTAGCCGATCAGTGCGGAATAATAGAGGCGTTCTGC
>OIXL01000670.1_pt1 | contig 15909 bp, 16 predicted proteins | sample 1587761 | NCBI WGS metagenome assembly OIXL01 (sample SAMN03283246) | human gut metagenome | biome: human-associated habitat; material: feces | host: Homo sapiens | place: Peru | collected 2012 | reverse complement strand
CCTATGAGAGCTGCAAGTCCCCCGCGGCAGATGGAACGCGAAAATGAGATGATCGTTATTTCACATCGCCTTTTTGCTATAATAGGGAAAAGAGAAAGACGCGGTGTTTCCTTGTCAGGGCGATGAAGGGAGGCGGAGCATGAAGAGGCGCGGATATATTCTTCTCGAGGCGCTGATCGCGCTTTTCCTGATCGCATCGCTTTCGGCGGTGCTCTATCCCTTCGCGGCGGAGGCTGTGCGCGCGGTGGATCTCATGGCGAAGCGTTCGCGGATCGCGGGCGAGGGACTCTATGCCATGGATTTCATGACTGAGCAGCTCCGCAATGCGCTCAAGAGGGAGACGATTTCTTCGATCTCCGGCGATACCTACAGCTACGAGGCGTATAACCAGTCGGGCGAAGTGAAGACGTATCGTTTCTTTCTGGATCAGGAGAAATTGAAACTCGATGTGTACGGGATGACGACGGAGCCGGTGACGGGGACAACATCGGGGAAGGAGGAGTACGCACTGACTTGTGAGGAGGGGCCGCTCTTTGTCAAGAACGGGGAGGGTGCGCTTGCGATCTCCTTCTCGATTCTGCATCGCCCGTCGGGGGAAATGATGGATTTCCGCACGAGCCTTCTCTCGTATGCCGATTTCTACAGAAAGGGGCAGCGCTATGAATAGAAGAAAGGGCTCCATGACGCTGTGCCTGCTGCTTCTTTTTTCCATGCTGGTGACGCTGTCTGCGGGAGCACTCTACTATGTCTCCCGCACGGCCTCGGAGGCGTACCTCTATCAGCAGGGGCTGTCTTCGGTGTACGCGGCAGAGAGCGGAGCGAATGTGGCGCTCGGGCGGCTGAAGACGGGGACGAAGGGACGTCAGAGCTTCACGCTCTCGGTGAATGGACGGCGGGTCAAGGTGACGGTGACGGATACGTCGGCATCCCGCACGGAGGGGACAGTGACCTCTACGGCATTGGACGCAGAGGGCGGGTACAAGCGGACGGTGCGGATCACGTACACGAGCGAAGAGCATGAGGGCCAACGCATCATCACTGTCACAAACGTGTCGAGCTGACGGGGGACTAGTGACTGGTGACTGGTGACTAGGGACTGGGGACTGGGGACTAAGAGACTGGGAGACTGGGAGACATCAGCGTCCTTGTCTTGCATACCGCCAGTGCCCTATCCGCCCCTTCGGGGCACCTTCCCCTAGAGGGGAAGGCTGACGATACGAGGATAGCGTTGTCTAAAAATCAGCGTAGCCGCTACCTTCTCTTTAGAACCCGTAGTGACTAGAGACTAGGAGACTGGGAGATCGGAAGACATCAGCGTCCCTGTCTTGCATATGGCTGGTGCCCTATCCGCCCCTTTGGGGCATCTTCCCATAGGGAAGGCTGACGATACGAGGATAGCACCAGCTAAGGATCATCGAAGTACGCATTTTCATCCTATTAAATCAAATAATCAAAAATAATTTAGCACTCTATTGACATGAGTGCTAAAAGTGCTATACTATAGTTGTTCAAGGGAGAACCGAAAGGGCTCCTGAAGAAAATTATAAAAAGAAAGAGGTCTTTGATATGCGTAGTTTGATTCCATTTGATGGTCTGTTTGGCGATACGGTTCTGGATCACTTCTTTGATGATGATATGCCGACGGTGTATCAGGATTACACCGCTGTCCCGAAGGTCGATATTGAGGATAAGAAGGATCATTACGAGATCACTTGCGATATGCCGGGGTTCAAGAAGGAAGAGATCCATATTTCTTATGAGAATGGGATCCTGTCTCTGGGTGCAAAGAAGGAAGACAAGAAGGATGCCGATGATACAGAGCATCACTACATCCGCCGCGAACGTGCTTCTGTCTCCTTCAGCCGTCAGTTCACGGTGAAAGGCATCAAGGAGGAAGGCATCAAAGCGGCGCTGAAGGATGGCATCCTGACCATCACACTGCCGAAGGAAGAAGAAAAGAAGGCAGAACCATCGCGTCAGATCACGATCGACTAATGTCTTTTGAGAGACGCTGATGCGATCGCATAGAAAGCCCCTGATCGGAAATTTTCCGGTCAGGGGCTTTGTGGTGTACGGGGCTGGGGACTGGGAGATTGGGAGACATCAGCGCCTTTTTTCTCCCTCCTTCCTTTGGAAGGAGGTGCCCCGAAGGGGCGGAGGTTGGTCGCGTGAAACGGTACTCCCACATTCAGGGAAGCCAACCCCGCCTCGCTTCGCTCGTCTGCCCCTTCCAGAGGAAGGGGCGCGAATGATTTTCAAGGAAGCACTGATTCAATCGTTGTCATTCGCGGTCAGGGACTCGCGCTTTTCCCACATGTGCCGCGCACTTCTCCGCTTCCCTCTCTTCATTGTCAACTGCAATTATTTTCTTGATTGACACATTCGATTGTTTATTCTATACTTACCTACAAGGTAACAATTCAAAGGGGCGAGTGACCCGAAGGAATGAAGGAAAGGGAGAATCATCATGGAAAGTGCTTGTGCAGAGATCATCAGATTGGCGGAGAAGGTCATGGATGGGGGTGAGATCACGCAGGAGGAAGCGAAGAGTCTCATCCGCACGAAGGATGAGGATACCATGCTGCTGCTTGCGATGGCCGATAAGATTCGCCAGAAGTTCAATGGGAATGCGGTGGATTTCTGTGCGATCATCAATGCAAGAAGCGGGCATTGCCAGGAGAATTGCAAGTTCTGCGCGCAGTCGGGCTGGTATCACACCGGCGCGAAGGTGTATCGCCTTCTGCCGGAGGAGGAGATCCTTGCGGCAGCGAAGAAGGCGAAGGAAGCAGGGGCTGTCCGTTTCTCTCTGGTGACTTCCGGCCGTAACCAGGATAATCCGAATGAGTTCGAGGAGATCATCGATATCGTGAAGAAGATCAGAGAGCAGGTGGGGATCGAAGTATGCTGCTCGCTGGGGTTGATTTCCAAGGAGCAGGCGCTCCAGCTGAAAGAGGCGGGCATCACGCGCATCCACTGTAATATCGAGACGTCGCCTTCTTATTTCCCGGAAATCTGCTCGACGCATACGATGGAGGATAAGGAGGATATCATTCATACCGCGCAGTCGGCGGGGATCCGCGTGTGCTCCGGCGGGATCATCGGGCTCGGTGAGTCTCTGGATCAGCGGGTGGAGATGGCTTTCCACCTGAAGGAGATGCATATCGACTCGGTGCCGCTGAATATCCTGAATCCGGTGAAGGGGACGCCTTTCTATACGAATAAGCGTCTGCCGCCGCTCGAGGTGCTCCGCACGTTTGCGATGTTCCGTTTCGTCCTGCCGAAGGCGCTGATCCGTACCGCCGGCGGCCGTGAGGTGAACCTGCGAAGCCTGCAGGCGTATGCACTGACAGGCGGGCTGAACGGCATCATGGTGGGCGGCTATCTGACGACAGGCGGCCGCGATCCGAAGGAAGATATCCGCATGACGGAGGATCTTGGACGTTCCATGACGACACCGAAGCTTTGAGAGTGACTCGGGACTGGAAATCAGACATCAGACGTCTGATTTCCAGTCCCGATTTCACAATCACCAGCACAAATGCATAGAAATATTCCCATTGTTAAACACGAATATTTCTATTACGTATGACACGTAAGGTATGACAAAGGCAAGACCCGGCCATGCGGCCGGAGGATTTTACAAAAGGAGTGTTTTACAATGGAAAGCAGCTGCGAACAGATTTTGAAGTGGACGGAAAAGGTTTTGAATGGCGGAGCCATCACCGAAGAGGAAGCGAGGACGCTGATCCGCACGAAGGATGAGGATACGATGCTTCTTCTGGCGTGTGCGGATAAGATCCGTCAGAAGTTTTCCGGCCGCAGTGTCGATCTTTGCGCGATCATCAATGCACGAAGCGGCGCTTGTCAGGAGGACTGTAAATTCTGCGCGCAGTCTGCTCGTTATCAGACAGGTGTAAAGACCTATCAGTTCCTTCCGGAAGAAGAGGTCATCGAAGCAGCGAAGAGAGCGAAAAAAGCCGGGGCTGCCCGTTTCGATATCGTCACGGCAGGCCGTGACCAGAGAAATCCGAAGGACTTTGCGGAGATCCTGGATCTGATCCGTCGGATCCGCAAGGAGGTCGGCATCGAGGTATGCTGTTCCCTCGGCTTCCTCACGCAGGAACAGGCGTACCAGCTGAAGGAGGCGGGCATCAACCGTCTGCATTGCAATATCGAATCCGCGCCTTCCTTCTTCAAGGAGGTCTGCACCACACACACGGCAGAGGAAAAGGCGGAGAATGTGGCGCGCGCTCAGAAGGCGGGCATCCGCGTCTGCTGCGGCGGTATCTTAGGGCTCGGCGAGTCTTTGGATCAGCGCGTGGAAATGGCATTTCACCTGAAGAAGATGCACATCGATGCCGTGCCGCTCAATGTGCTGAACCCGATCCCCGGCACTCCGTATGAACACAATGAACGTCTTTCTCCCTTAGAGATCCTTCGTTCGTTTGCGATGTTCCGCTTCGTTCTGCCGAAGGCGCAGATCCGCACCGCTGGCGGTCGTCAGCTGAATCTTCGAAGCCTGCAGTCCATGGCGCTCGCCGGTGGTATGAACGGCGTCATGATCGGCAATTACCTCACCAGCAAGGGCTCGGATCCGCAGGATGACATCGCGATGCTTCACGACCTTGGCCGTACCCAGACAGTACCGCAGGTGTAATGCGATGAGGGGGAAGGCTGCCACCTTCACTCCTTGCGCCATACTTTTTGTGGGATCAGACTGAAGCGGTGTTTTCCTGAAAGAAAATGGTGAGGCAAATCATGGATGAACATATAGCAACCATCACGCAGTGTATGGATCAGGTGCTCGCGGGGAAAGAAATTTCCAGAGAACAGGCAGAGACGCTCTTCGCGGCCGGGAAGGAGGAGCCCTTCTTCCTCATGGCAGCCGCCGACAAGATCCGGAAGACCTTCTGCGGCGACAAGATGCGCTTTTGCAGCGATGTGAATGCCAGAAGCGGACGCTGCACGGAGAACTGCAAGTTCTGTGCGCAGTCGGGTTGGTATCACACCGGCGTCAAGGAGTATCCGCTAAGAAGCCCGGAGGATCTGCTCCGCGAAGCCAAGCAGGCGGAGGCCTATGGCGCAGAGCGCTTCGGCATTGTCACCTCCGGCCGCGGACAGAGTGATCCCGCGCAGTTCGCTTCCATCGTAGAAGCGGTGAAGCGGATCACGGAAGAAACGAAGCTCTCCGTCTGCTGCTCGCTCGGACTTCTGACCGAGGAACAGCTGAAGGAGCTGAAGGCGGCAGGCTGCCAGCGCATCCACTGCAATCTGGAAACGGCGAAGCGCCATTTCCCCTCCATCTGCACCACGCACACCTATGAGGAAAAGGAAGCGCACATCCGCCGCATCCAGCAGGCGGGCCTGGAGGTCTGCTCCGGCGGCATCTTCGGACTGGGAGAAACCGATGAAGACCGGATAGACATGGCCTTCGCCCTGCGTGAGCATCACGTCACCTCTGTGCCGCTCAATATTTTCAATCCCATCCCGGGCACGCCCTTTGGCAAGAATAAGCCTCCGAAGCCGGTCGAAATCCTTCGGATGTTCGCTATGTACCGCTTCATTCTGCCTCACGTCATCATGCGCGTGTGTGCGGGCCGTGAGAATTCACTCCGTGACATGCAGGCCTTCGCCCTGTCGGCGGGTCTTAACGGTGCGATGATCGGCGGCTATCTCACGATTGCCGGCCGCTCGCCGGAAAGAGATAAGCAGATGGCCGTCGATATGGGACGGACATTGTAAAAAAACCGAGTCCCCTTTTGCTTGCAAAAGGGGACTCGGTTTTTTGGTTCAGGGTTCAGGGTTAGGCCCGAGGGCGTGCCGCCCCCTTGATGGGGGATGAAAGCTTTGCTCGAATGAGGAATTAGGAATGAGGAATTAGGAATGGTGGTGCGGCGCATAAAAATCAGAAGCGCCGCGGAGTTTTGATAGCGCTTCGCGCGCATCGTCATTTCGAGCGTAGCCCTCGATCTTTATTGCAGAACGTTCATCGCCTGATGTGAGGCAGCACTAGGACATCGTTTTCCCTCAGCGCATACACGCTGATTCCCGCAATGCAGTAAAGATTTCTCGCTTCGCGCGAAATGACGATACGAGAGACTCCTAGTCCCTAGCCACTAGCCACCAGTCCCTAGCCACCAGTCCCTAGCCACCAGTCACTAGTCACTAGTCACTAGTCACCAGCTGCCAGTCCCCCCGTCATTTCCTTTCCATCATCTTCCGGATCCGTTCGCGGCGTCTCTTCGCCGCTTCTTCGTCGACGATGATGAGATGGCCGGTGTCAGTGACGATTTCCTGACGCTTCATGGTAGCGGGCTTGACTGGCGCAGCGCTTTTGTAGTCGAAGCCGCCGGCGAGGTGACAGCTGGCGCAGTCCCTGCCGCGTGCGCCGCGCAGCATGCGGTAGAGGCAGTAGAGGAACCAGCCGCCTATGGCAAGGCCGATGAGAAGGGTGAGGATGGTATTCATAAAAGTCCTTTCGTGAGAGTTAGAAATGAGAAATAAAGGTAGCGGCGCGAAGCGCCGATTTTTTATATGGCGATGCCTGAAGCTTTGCGTGGATAACGCTGTTTTCGTAGGGTCAGCCCCCTTGCGGGGAAGGTGCCTCGAAGGGGCGGATAGGGTACGGGCGGTATAAAATCAGAGGAGGAAAGGGGGCGGGGTACATGTGGGAAAAGTGAGAGTGCCTGATTGCTACTGACGCGATACTTTCTTGCGAATGGCAGGTTTCTCGTTTGGGTTTTTCTGATAGTATCCTCGCTTCACCGTGAACGGAAAAGATTTCTCGACTTCGCTCGAAATGACGATACGAGAGAGTCTCTAGTTCTTAGTTGCCAGTCACAAGTCACAAGTCACAAGTCACAAGTCACTAGTCACTCTCCCCCATGCCGTTTCGCTCTTTCCCCGGCGAGCGCGGCGAGAAGATCCGGCGGGGTGTCGCTCTTCCATACCCAGTCAGGTCGGAGAGAGGCGGCGCGTTCTTTCGCAACTTTGAGGTCATAGTAGACCTGCCACTTCGCGTCAACGAGGGCGCGGCCGCTTTGGCGGAGAAGGTAGGCGGGATGGAAGGTCGGCATCACGGGGATGCCATGGAAATCGATCCAGTGACCGCGGGAGCGGATGATGCCGGCTTCGCGGCCCAGAAAAAAGCGGAGCGCGACTTTGCCAAGACCGATGATGACGGCAGGACGTGCGAGTGCGATTTCCTGCAAAAGCCAGATGTTTCCACAGAAATGTCCCTCGTCCATGGTGGGGGTGCGGTTGCCGCGCGGACGGCATTTTACGATGTTTGTCACGTAGACATGGTCGCGGGTGATGCCGACGGAGGCGAGCGCCTTGTCCAGCAGCTGCCCGGAGGGGCCGATCAGAGGACCGCCGTAGTCATCCTCGACACCCCCGGGGCCTTCGCCGACGATCATGAGCGGGGCATCCGCGGGGCCGGTGGAGAGTACGGGGCCGAGACCGCCTTCGCGGCGAAGCGGGCAACGGTTGCAGGAGGTGATGGCTTCCTTCAGTGCTTCGTGCGTGGCAAATCCGGTGGGGTGCTCCATCTCCTGCCTGCGGCGGACGATATATTCTTCCGGGTCTTCGTGTCCGAATAGATCCATAAGCGGGACCTCCTTAGAGGAAATCAATAAAGGAACAAGGGTTCAGGGTTAGCCCCGAGGGCGTGCCGCCCCTTGATTGTTTGTGAAAGAGGGGAAGCGAGTTCAACGGGTTCAACGGGTTCAACAGGTTCAGAGGGTTCAAAGGGTTCAAAGGGGGGGCATAAAAAAATAGAAGCGCCGCGGAGTATAGATGGTGGCGATGCCCGAAGGCGGTATTCAAGTCACCAGTCACCAGTCACTAGTCACTAGTCACTCTTTAGGCATGCCTTTCGATAGCCAGAAGGCATGTGCATAAATGATGGTTCCTCTATATAATAGAGCCAATGGACGTCCTTGGCAAGGGGCAGCGCGCTTGCGGGACAGGTTGTCAGGAATGATATAATAAGAAATATATTTTTGCAGGCGTTGGCGCTTGGGCGACTAAGAGACTGGGCGACTAGGAGACGGAAGGACTAAGAGATTTATTTATCCCCAATCCACCAGCCCTTCGCCTGCGATGTAAGAGGTATATATGAAAAAAATAGATATGACGCATGGACCGATCGGAAGGAAGACGATCCGTTTTGCGCTGTTCTTGGCACTGACGGGCATGCTGCAGCAAGTGTTCAATACCATCGACACCATCATCATGGGGCAGTTTGTCGGGAAGGAAGCGATGGCGGCTGTCGGGAGCAATACGCCCATCATCAGCTTCATCGTGACATTTTTCATCGGTATTTCGATCGGGGCGAATGTCGTGATCTCCCAAATGACAGGGAAGGGAGATCGGGAGGGGGTCCATCGGGCGGTCTTTTCGACGCTTGCCTTTGCGCTTGCCGCAGGGATCGTGATGACCTGTCTGAGCGAAGCTGTCGCGGAGCCGCTGCTCTCGCTGCTTCAGGTGCCGGATGCGCTCATGCCGCTCTCTGCCGAGTATCTGCGCATTTTTTTCCTGGCACTGCCGGGGATTCTGGTCTATAATTTTTCTTCAGCCATTTTCCGAAGCCAGGGAGATACGAAGACGCCGCTTCTTTGCTTGGCGGTGGCGGGGGTCATCAAGGTCATCATCAGCTACACGCTGGTGGCCTTTTTCCATCAGGGCGTGGCAGCCGTGGCGATCTCTACGACCTGTGCGACGCTTCTCTCTTCCGCCATGCTGGTGACGATCCTGCTTCGCAGCACGCATGTGATTCATCTGGATCTCAAAGCATCGCTCTTGGATCTGTATATTTTGCGGGAAATCCTTCGCATCGGCACACCGGCCGGGGTGCAGGCGGCGGTTTTCTGCCTGTCGAACATTGTGATCCAGTCGGCGATCAACAGCCTTGGCGCTGATGTCATGGCAGCGTCGGCGGCGGCGTTCAATCTGGATATTCTTTGCTATATTTTTGTCAATGCTTTCGGGCAGGCATGTACGACTTTTGTCGGACAGAACTACGGGGCAGACGACATGGCGCGCTGCCGCCGCGTCGGGGTCATCACCACCGCGCAGAATCTGGTCGTCTGCGTCATCATCGGGGCGCCCATCCTGTATTTTTCGCCATCGCTTTTGCAGCTTTTTACCAGTGATGCGATGGTCATTGGCTATGGTGTCACCCGCATGTGCTATATCATTCTGGCGGAACCTTTGAATCTGGCCATCGAAATGATTTCAGCCTATCTCCGCGGTTTTGGCAATTCGCTCGCGCCCGCGCTCATCACGGTCGTTGGGATCTGCGGTTTCCGCATTCTGTACATGTGGGCCGTATTTCCTGCCATTCCCAGCTTCGACTGCCTTATGACGGTGTATCCGCTGAGCTGGTTCGTCACGGTCATCGGACTTTCTGTCTTGCTTTTCAGGACAAGAAAGAAGTATATTTTGGGGTGACTGGTGACTGGTGACTGGTGACTGGTGACTGGTGGCTGGTGACTAGTGACTTGTGACTGGTAGCTAGGGATTAGTAGCTAGGGATTAGGTTTGCGATACGAGAAAACCGCTAGTCTCAAACCTCCGCGGCGCTTCCCTATTTTTATGCGCCGCACCACCACTCCTAACTCCTAACTCCTAACTCCTCACTAGAGAGCGCGCGAGGCTTTCACCCACAATCAAAGGGCAGCACGTCCCGTGGGCTAACCCTGAACCCTGAACCTTGAACCCTAACAAAGGAGACTCTCCTATGATTCATGAAAGCATTCTTCTCAAGCAGAAAACGCTTGAAGCACATTTGAAAACACTTGGCTCGGTCGCCGTCGCTTTTTCCGGCGGTGTGGACTCGACCTTTCTTCTTTACGAAGCCCATAAGGTGCTCGGCGATAAGGCTGTCGCAGTGACGATGAAGCTGAATTCCGTCCCTGCGCGTGAGATCGAAGAGGCGAAGGATTTCTGCGCGTCCCGCGGCATCCGGCAGGTGATCGTGGAAAGAGATCAGTTCGCTGCGCCGGGCTTTGCCGACAATCCGAAGGATCGCTGCTACTGGTGCAAGACCTATCTCTTCTCGTCTCTTGGGGAGCTGGCGAAGGAACACCAGATCGCTTACATCATTGACGGGACGAATTTCAGCGATACGAAGGGCTATCGCCCCGGGCTGAAAGCGCTCGCCGAGCTGGGTGTCGTGAGCCCTTTGAAAGAGGCGGAGCTCACGAAGGAGGAGATCCGCATCCTGTCTGAGAAGGAAGGACTTCCCACATGGAATAAACCATCCTTTGCATGTCTGGCGACCCGCTTCCCCTATGGCACGAAGATCACGGAGGAGAAGCTCCGCGCGGTCGAAGCGGCCGAGCAGCTGCTTTTTGATCTGGGCTTCCCGCAGTTCCGCGTGCGCTGCCACGGAGACATCGCGCGCATCGAAGTCCTCCCCGCGCAGCTGGCAAAGCTTTTGGAAAATCGAGAGGCAGTCATCGCGCGTTTTCATGGGCTCGGCTTCCGCTACGTGACCATGGACCTGGAAGGGTTCCGCTCGGGATCGATGGATGGGAAATAGGGACTGGGAAATAGGGACTGGGGACTAGAGACTGGTGACTTGTGACTGGTAGCTAGGGATTAGTGGCTAGGGATTAGGAGCCTCGAGTGACTGGTGACTTGAATACCACTTTCGGGCATCGCCCCATATATATTTGCGGCAAAGCCGCCACCTTCATTCCTAATTCCTAATTCCTCATTCCTAATTCCTCATTCGAGCAAAGCTTTCAATCGCAATCAAGGGGCGACACGTCCCACGGGCTAACCCTGAACCCTGAACCCTGAACCAACAACAAATCAACCAAAGGACACATATATGAGTATTCAAGAGATATTAACCCAAGTACAGTCCGGTGCGCTGTCGCTCTCTGCGGCAGAGGCGCTGCTCCGTGAGAATCCGGCGGAGCGATCTTATGAGGAAATGGGATTTGCCAAGCTCGATACGGATCGGAAGAAGCGTTCCGGCTTTGCAGAAGTGATTTACTGCCAGGGGAAATCTGACGAATTCATCGGACAGATCTTCCGCAAGCTCTATGAAGTGGAGGGGGAAGTCTTCGGCACTCGCGCCTCCCCCCACCAGTATGAGATCGTGAAGAGATTCCTGCCGGAGATTTCCTATGACCCGGTGTCGCATATCCTGAAACTGGAAAAGGAGAAGGATCACATCGGCTGCGTGGCCATCTGTACGGGCGGCACGGCAGATATTTCCGTTGCAGAAGAAGCGGCGCAGACGGCAGAGTACTTCGGGACGCACGTCGAGCGTGTCTATGATGTGGGCGTCAGCGGCATCCATCGCATCCTTTCGAAGGAGGCGATCGTGCGCCGCGCGAACTGCGTCATCGCGGTGGCGGGTATGGAAGGGGCGCTCGCCTCGGTCATCGGCGGGCTTGTGAAGAATCCCGTCATCGCCGTACCGACGTCGGTGGGCTACGGTGCCAGCTTCCACGGCCTCTCTGCGCTCCTGACGATGATCAATTCCTGCGCGAACGGCATCGTCACCGTCAATATCGACAATGGCTTCGGCGCCGGCTATGTTGCGACACAGATCAACCGATTGGCAGAAATGGGAAGGATTTGAAAGTAACCATATCGCCATATTTCGGGTTACCCCGTGGGGCATGCTGCCCCTTGATTGCGTTTGAAAGCTTCGCTAGAATGAGAAATTAGAAATGAGAAATGCGAAATGGTGGTGCGGCGCAAAAAGCAGAAGCGCCGCGGAGTATAAATAGGGAGATGCCCATTTGAGACTAGGAGACTTTAGAAGTCAGCTGTTAGACGTCTGATGTCTAATGTCTAATGTCTAATGTCTAATGTCTAATGTCTTCCAGTCTTTTAGTCTAATCCCTAATCCCTAGTCACCAGTCACTCCTGATTCCAACCAATAATCAACAACCAACAAGGAGAAACCAAAATGGGAAAAACATTATACCTTGAAACTTCTTCCGGTATCAGCGGAGATATGTTCGTCGCAGCGATGATCGACCTCGGCGCAGACTCCGAAGCGCTGGAACGCGCGCTGAATTCCATCCCCGCGGACGGCTTCATGGTGGAGATTTCCAGTGTCAAGAAATCCGGCATTGCGTGCTGTGATTTCAATGTCATTCTGGATGAAGCCCATGAAAATCATGACCATGATATGGCGTATCTTTATGGCCCGGCACCGGTCAGCTCGGCAGCTCCGCAGGAAGAAGCGCATCATTGCCACTGCCACGAGGACGAGGAAGCGCATCACTGCCATTGCCATGAAGACGAAGAAGCGCATCACTGCCACGGATGCGAGGACGAGGAAGCGCATCACTGTCACTGCCACGAGGAAGGGTATCATTGCCATTGCCATGAGGAAGAGGAAACGCACCACTGCCACTGCCACGAGGACGAGGAGCCTCATCATCACCATGATCATGAGCATCATCACCACCACGGACGCCATCTGGCAGAGATCTTAGACATCATCGCTGCGACAGACATGACCGACTCGGCGAAAGCACTGGCGGGCAAGATGTTCCACATCGTAGCGGAAGCAGAGTCTCTCGCCCATCACATGCCGCTGGAAGAGGTGCATTTCCATGAAGTCGGTGCCATCGACTCCATCGTAGATATCATTGCCGCGGCGGTTACTTTTGACAGTCTGGGGATCACGGATGTTATCATCCCCTGCCTCACCGAGGGTACCGGCACCGTCCGCTGCCAGCACGGCGTGCTGCCCGTCCCCGTTCCGGCGACCATGAATATCATCGAAGCCTACGATATGCCGCTCACCATCATGGAGGCGAAGGGGGAATACGTCACACCGACCGGTGCAGCCATTGCGGCTGCCATCTGCACGACGCACCAGCTGCCAAAAGCCTTCCGCATCGTGCGTACAGGTCTTGGTGCGGGCAAGAGAGCCTACACCGAGCGCACGAATATCCTCCGCGCATACCTCATCGAAGGGAATGCCATGGAAGAGGGCAAGGATGAGATCGTAAAGCTCGAGACCGACATCGACGACAGCACCGGCGAAGCACTCGGCTACACCATCGACCGTCTCATGCAGGCAGGCGCGCTCGACGTCCACTACAGCCCGGTCTACATGAAGAAGAACCGCCCCGCGTGGGAGCTTACCGTGATCTGTAAGAAGAGCAAGATGGAAGAAATCGAAGACATCATCTTCAAAGAAACGACGACCATCGGCATCCGTGAATTTCCGAGCGTCATGCGCTCCATCCTTCGCCGCAACCAGAAGCGGGTGGAAACGCCCTTCGGCTTCGCGGAGGTGAAGGAAGTCGCCCTCCCCGGGGAACGGCGCTTCTACCCCGAGTATGAATCCGTGAAGGCCATCGCAGAAAAAGAACACCTGCCCTTTGCGGAGGTATATCATCTCGTGAAGGCGCTGGCGGAACAAAACGAGTAGTGGCTGGGGACTAGTGGCTAGTGACTGGTGACTAGAGACTAAAAGACTAAGAGAATAAGAGACTAAGAGACTTCAGACTTGTTTGTCGTCATTTCGAGCGAAGCGAGAAATCTTCCTTGCAGACCGATAAACGATGCATGTGTGAAAGTGGGGATGAGTAGCTAGGGATGAGTGACTAGTGACTTGTGACTAGTGGCTTGAATACTATTTTCGGGCATCGCCCCGTTTCGTCATCCTGAGCGGCGAGAAACGTCGTATGTGAGATAACGAATGCCAGAACAGCTGCGACCTGAGCCCTCGATCTCGGCGAAGCCGTCACCTTCATTCCTCATTCCTCATTCGAGCAAAGCTTTCATTCACAATCAGTGGACGAGCCGCCCCACGGGCTAACCCTTGAACCCTCTCCCTCTCATATATTACAATGACCATAGCAACACGATTTCAACAGAAAAGAGCACATACATGGACAGCAATCACGACTTTAGCCACTTTACGATCGCCGTCATCGGCCTTGGACTGATGGGCGGCTCCTTTGCCAAACGCTTCAAGGCCATCGGCAGCCGCGTCATCGGGATCAATCGCACGGCAAGTGTCGCGCAGGAAGCGCTTCGGATGGGGATCGTGGATTCGATCTCCGAAGAGGATCTGAAAGACGCAGACATCGTCATTTTCTGCACACCGGAAAAGGGGACGATGGCATTCATTGAAAAGAAGATCGGACTTCTGAAGAAGGATGCCGTGCTGACAGACATCGCCGGCGTGAAGAATGATTTCGCTGAAAAACTTCAGGCAAAGCTCCCGGAGGGAATGGATTTCATCAGCGGACATCCGATGTGCGGGCATGAAGGCGCAGGACTCTCGCAGTCAGACGCAGATATTTTCCTCGGCGCGAACTACGTCATCATTCCGCAGGCGGGAAACAGCGCCTCGCACATCACGCTCATCGAGGAGATGGCGCGCGCTCTCGGCTGCCGGCATGTGCCGAAGGTGACAGCCGATGCGCATGACCGTGCGATCGCTTACACGAGCGACCTCACGCATGTCATCGCGACGGCGCTCATCCAAAGCAAGTCCTATAATAAAGAGACGAAGTATTTCATGGGCGGATCTTTCCGTGATGAGACGCGCGTGGCGGATATCAACGGCCGTCTGTGGACATCGCTTTTCCTGTCGAACCGCGAGAAGCTGCTGGATGAGATCGACCGCTTCAGCGAGAAGCTGCAGGTGCTCAGGGATGCGATCGAGAGAGAGGACAGCGAGGAAATGGAGGCTTTTCTGAATGAGGCAGGCAGACGAAGGAGGGAACTCATGCATGAAGACAGTGAAGGTTGATCTGGGAAGTGATTCGTATCGGATCGAGATCGGGCGCGGTCTTCTTTCGAGCGTCGGTGAAAAGCTGAGGCAGCTGACGAAGGCGGAGAAGATCGCCGTCGTGACGGATGATCATGTGCGCCGCATCTATGGAGAAAGGATCAGAGAGATCCTAAAGGGAGCCGGCTTTGATGTGAAGGTGATCGCCATACCGGCAGGGGAAGCCAGCAAGAATCTTCGTGTCTTCGGTGACGTGCTGGAGGCGCTTGCCGGCTTTGATATGTCAAGAAGCGATGCGCTCGTGACACTCTCCGGCGGCGTTCCGGGAGATCTCGGGGGATTTGCCGCTGCCTCCTACATGAGAGGCATTGATTTCTTCCAGATCCCGACCACCATTCTGGCGCAGATCGACAGCTCTGTCGGCGGCAAGGTCGCTGTCGACCTTCGAAGCGGGAAGAATCTGGCGGGCGCTTTTTATCAGCCCAAGGGCGTTTTCATCGATCCGGACCTGCTCTCCACCCTGCCGACCCGCTACGTGCATGATGGCCTGGCCGAAGCGGTGAAGTACGGATGCATCGGTGACCGTGAGCTTTTCGAGCTCTTCGAGTCCATTGAGACAAAGGAGGATCTGGAGAAGAATATCGAGGAGATCATCCTGCGGAGCGTCCTGCAAAAGACGAAATTCGTAGAGGAAGACCAGTACGACAATGGCAGCCGGCAGATGCTGAATTTCGGTCATACCATCGGGCATGCCATCGAGCGTTACTTCCATTACAGCACCTACACCCACGGCGAAGGCGTCGCGATCGGCATGAGTCTCCTCTCCGCGCAGAGTGAAAAGCTCGGCTATACAGAGCGCGGATGCACCGACCGCCTGCGCGCCGTCCTGAAGAAGCTCGCTCTTCCGACCGCCATCGGCGTCCCAGCGGAGGAGCTCATCCCGCATGTGCTGCATGATAAGAAACGCCGCGGTAAAGAAATCACCTTAGTCGTCATGAAAGAAATCGGACGCGCTGAACTTGTCAAAGTCCCGACAGAAGATCTCGCCGGCTGGATCGTGACGGAATAGAAGAAGGGGTGCAGGGTTAGCCCATGGGCGTGCCGCCCTTTGATTGCGTGTGAAAGCTCTACTCGCCAGTTAGGAGTGAGGAGTTAGGAGTGAGGAGTGGTGGTGCGGCGCA
>OIXL01000669.1_pt1 | contig 15955 bp, 28 predicted proteins | sample 1587761 | NCBI WGS metagenome assembly OIXL01 (sample SAMN03283246) | human gut metagenome | biome: human-associated habitat; material: feces | host: Homo sapiens | place: Peru | collected 2012 | reverse complement strand
GCCTGAAAACGCAGGATGTGGATGAGATTGTGGAGACCGTCCGGAGGCTGGAGCCCACCTTCGGCGGAATCAATCTGGAGGATATCAGCGCGCCGCGCTGTTTTGAAATCGAGCGCCGTCTGAAGGAGACCATGAACATTCCGGTCTTCCACGACGATCAGCACGGAACGGCCATCATTGTTCTTGCCGGTGTCATCAATTCCCTGAAGCTCACCGGGAAGAAAAAGGAAGACTGCCGCATCGTTGTCAACGGCTCCGGTGCAGCCGGAATTGCGATCAGCAAGCTTCTTCTGAGATACGGCTTCCGTCATCTTGTGATCTGCGATTCCAAGGGTATTATCAGCAGAGATCGTGAGAATCTGAACTGGATCAAGAAGGAGATGCTGGAGGTTACCAATCTGGACAATCAGAACGGAACCCTTGCCGATGCACTGGTCGGAGCCGATATTTTTATTGGCGTCAGCGCACCGAACAGCGTCACGGAGGACATGGTCCGTTCCATGAACAAGGACGCGATTTTGTTTGCCATGGCAAATCCTGTCCCGGAAATTATGCCGGATCTTGCAAAGAAGGCAGGAGCCCGCATTGTCGGAACCGGGCGAAGCGATTTCCCGAATCAGGTTAATAATGTTCTGGTCTTCCCCGGAATTTTCAAGGGGGCACTGGAAGGAAAGGCACGTCAGATCACCGAGGACATGAAGCTTGCTGCCGCGGAGGCACTTGCCGGAATTGTATCCGATGAGGAGCTGAATGAAGAGTTTATCCTGCCGGAGGCCTTTAATCCGAAGGTTGCGGAAGTGGTTTCGGCAGCGGTGCGTGAGAATATTACGGAAGAGAACAGGCTTTTCTGATGGAAGCAGTTGCAATTTACAAGTTGATCATTCTCTATATGCTGGATCGCGCGGGTGGTGAGCTGACCATGCCGCGCACCAGCTCTTTTCTGATTGAGAACGGGTATGCGAACTTTGAGACGCTGCTCCAGACCTATGATGAAATCGAACAGAACGGTTTTGTGACAGAGAGAAGTATGGGCGGCAAGACCTTTCTTCAGATCACGGAGGAGGGAGAGGAGACGCTTGGATTTTTCTCGGATCAGCTCCCGGACGGCATCAAGCAGCAGGTTCGCACCTACCTGAAGGACATGGGACGCGAGATCACGAACGAAGAGTCGATATTCGGAGAGTATTATCGTTCAACCTTCGGAGATTACACGACGCATCTCGTGGTGAAGGAAAGTGGGCATCCTGTCATTTCGCTGGATCTGTCTGTTCCGGACGAGGAGACCGCGAAGAAGGCGGTATCCGGCTGGAAGGAGAAGAGCAGCGAGCTGTATCAACAGCTTGTGGAGCTGCTGCTTGGCTGAGAAGGCACCCGCCTCCCGGCATATATGTTCAAAGGCGATTCGCCTGCTTGATGCTGGATGATATGTTTCATTGCGGTAAAAAGAAATTCTTGCCAATTGCAACCGGGTAGCGTATTATAAATCAGATGCTATGCCGCCATGGCGGAACTGGTAGACGCGCGGGACTTAAAATCCCGTTCTGGCAACAGAGTGCGGGTTCGATTCCCGCTGGCGGCACTTTTACAAGAACCTTGTGTTTTCAACGAAAGTGGTTACAAACGTTGAAAATACAAGGTTTTTTGATGCTCAAACGGAACGCTGTGTTCACTCTGCGGAACGTGAAATTCACCGTTTTTCAGAAAAAGTGCACACGAAAGTGCACACGACACACAAAATTGAAGCAAAAAAATATGGCTAGAATCTCTAGCCATACTCAAAAACTTATTTTGCTATGGAATTGAAACCGGAAATGATCTTTTTTGTTTCTTCCTCTGATTGGTTTTGTAGCGTGTGTGTATATATCTGCCGCAGTGTAGCAGTAGTAGCGTGACCGGATCTCTGCATGATGTATATATCCGGAACATTCATTCCGTGCAAATAGGAACAGCAAAAATGCCGGAGATCATGGAACCGGAAGTCTTCTATCCCCTCCCTTTTCAACAGCCTTCTAAACTTGTCCGTGATCTGGTTAGGGTTCATGCCAAAGATGAATCCATCTTGATCTGCTTTCGGAATCTCTTTCAGCTTCTCCATGACGAATCCAGGCATCGTTACGAACCTGTCGGATGTCAGTGTTTTTGGTAGCTTGTATTCCCACTTCTTCTCCGGAGACAGGACGCAATCCCTTTGAACGTGGATCACATCTCCCTGAATGTCAGACCATTTCAGAGCGCATATTTCACCTCTGCGGAGTGGCCCGAATGCAGCAAGCATGATCGGCAGCTCGATTTCTGTATCCTTTGCGGCGTCCAGAACAGCTTTTACCTTTTCCGAATCTGGAATATTGAGATTTGGACGCTTCTTTTGTGGAAGTCTGACTTGCGGATTTGGTGCTTCTGAATAGTCTAATACTGCGGATATAAATCCATGATAGTTCAATACTGTTTTCGGTGACAGCCCATCCTCAACAAGATGATCAATCACGCCTTGCATATCGTATTTTGATATTGAGTACGCAGAACCGTCCCAGAATGACACAGAACGCGTTTTTAACCGCTCGGCTATATGGATGTAGCTTCTTATGGTAGAAGGGCTTAAAACGGCTCTGCGGTCTTCTATGAACCGTTCTGCCATCACTCCGAACGAATCCGATCTGTTCACTTCTTCATGGCTGATCAAGAACTGGTGTGCTTCTGCTTCTACCTGTTTCCGGTTTTCTCCGGTAAAGGACTTTCTGATCTTCTTTCCGTCTTCCGTCTTTCCCAGATAGACTTGTACACGCCAATTTCCGGATGGTAATTTCACTGCTTTCATGGTATATTATTCCTATCCTTTCAATCGTGTTGGTTGTAGGACTTGCTGATGCGTCTAGGGCTGCCACCTTAGACGCTTTTCTTTTAGTTTGGTATAATGGTCTTGTTACTAAAGTGAATATTGATTGTTGCAAGGAAGAGCCGTTCTGTTATGCAGGGCGGCTTTTTCTTTTGAGTAAATTCTTGAGTAAACCTTGCTTATTCTTTGCTTATTCTTTGCTTATTCTTTGCTTATTCTTTGCTTATTCTTGCTTATACTTGCTTATTCTTTGACTAAATCTTGGACTATCTTGGACTAAATCTTTGACTAGAACGAGTTAAACGCGTTAGAACGAGTTAAAACACGTTAAAAATTACTTTCCTAACTTATTAAAGTCCTCATCACAGTTCATGATCTTCCGTACCATTGCCTGTTCCAGATCGGACAACTCTTCATATCTATAGTAGAAACGCGCCATCCGTTCGCGTCTATCATCTTCATCCTGCCATCCCATAAGGTATGCCGGCGTTGTGTCGAGAGCCTTTGCAAGATTTGAAATAACATCTTCTTTTAACTTTCGCTCTCCAGCTTCTATTTTGCATATTGCGGTTTTGTGGCTATAACCGACTTTTTTCGCAAGTTCTTCTTGAGACATGTCTAGTTCTAAACGCCGCTTTTTTATTCTCTGATAAATAGTTTCTTCCATAATTAAATCTCCATTCTTTTTATAAATTCAGCATATCACCAAACATAAATTTTGGGAACACTTTTCAAAAAATAGTTGACGCCTTTGGGAACTTGTGATAAAACATAATCAGTTCCCAAAACGGGAACTGAAAAAGAAGGAAAGGAGAAGACATGGCAAACTTACAGATGCTTAATAGTAAGATTGCGGAAAGCGGAATGACAAAGGCTGCGATTGCAAGAAAGTGTGGAATGAAGCGGCCTACGCTCTGTAATCGGTTAAAGGGTCGCGGCCATTTTTGCGACACAGAAATCATGGGGCTTACAAAGACGCTTCGTCTCACAAGAGCTGAAAGAGACAAGATTTTTTTTGTTCAATAAGTCCCCAAAACGGGAACTTGCGGAGGGAAGATGAGAAAGCACGAACCGACATTTTCCGAGATCATCAAGGGCCGTTGTTCATTCGCCGGCATAAATCTTGGTGACTTGGAAAAGAAAGCAGGGATTCCCCACACAACGATGTGGAAACGAATGAACGATGGGGAATGGACAAGGGGACAGATCAAGCAAATGCATCGCTTCCTGCATTTTACGGAAGCGGACATGAAAGTCTTTGTAGAAGGGAGGTGAACAGGATGGCTGGATTAGGGATGGCGTGTATCATCATCGGATTTCTGCTTCACGGCTGCGGATTGTATACCGCATTCGCAGTAGACGTAGCAATCGGAATTGCCGCTTTTTTGATCGGCACAAAAAAAGAGAGCCGCCGCTGACACGACAAAGCCCTCAAAAACATATCTGGGATAAAGAAAGGATAACACGATGGAAGACAAGTTACAAGAGCAGGCCGTTGAAATGGCCGAGGATGTGCAGAAGATCCCTTGCTGCATTGATATGCCGAAGATCCCTTACTGCATCCTCATGAAGGAATTTGATGTTGCAGTGAGTGCCATTAGCGAAATCTGCGATGAAGTGCAGGGAGATGTAACGATTACAGTCACGGCTCGCGGAGAAGTAACCGCAACGATCAAGGACGGAACGAACCTGTTCAGCAAGCCGCAGACGTTCAGATTGGAGAATGTATGACAGCGAATCCGGAATTTGATGCGGAGGTTTGGTACAACGAGCAGATGCGCGGAACCAGAGAAGAAGAAAGAGACTATGACGATTTAACAGAGCAGGACGATTGGGACAACTACACGGAGGATTAAGGGATGATTACAAAGCATATTCACATTGATTTCATTGATGACGTACTTGGAACGGCTCCGGGCGATCCGGATATTCACGGATCTTACGTATCTTCGAAGGCACCGGATGCCGCAACGAAGGAAGAGGAAATCGCCGCAATCGGTGAGGATGAGTTCAGGGCAAAGGGAAAGACAATCTTTCCTACTGATGAGAGCGGAAATCCGATCTTCTGGAACTACCAGATCAAGGGATTTTTCAAATCTGCGTGTGCCGCACAGAGAGGACTTTCCGGAAGCAAGTCCAGCAAGGTCAAGGCGTACAAGAAAAAGATTGACCTTGGAATCTTCGTTTTCCCGGATGCAGACGATCCGTCATCCAGAGCAATCAAAATCCACATGACTAAGGCCGGAGTCGGTGAATGTCAGCGACCGCTGAGAGCCGAAACCATGCAGGGGCCTAGAGTAGCAATTGCAGATTCCGATTCCATCGAAAAGGGATCGTGGATTGAGTTTGATGTGGTCATGCTTGATGACGGGGACTGGCCGTTGGTTTCTGAATGGTTGGACTACGGAAAGTTCAACGGGTTAGGACAGTGGAGAAACTCCGGCAAGGGTGCTTTCGTCTGGCACGAAATCAACCATAAGCCCACAACGATCTTTAAGTAATGGCATTGATTAGCAACGCGTAGGAAATGATCGGCCTTGAACCGCATGGGAACAGCGAAGCTAGGCTAAGGCAAAGCAGCGCAATGCATAGGAAAAGCAGAGAAGGGCTTAGTAATGGCATTGATTTGAGTCGCAAGGCTGCGGAATAGATATGCAACGCAACGGAAAAGCAACGCACTGATCTGTAACGGCATTGATCAGCCTTGAAAGGCGATGGAAGAGAAAAGAAATGCATTGCAGTGGAAATGTTAGGTTTGGCAGGGGTATAGAGTGGCCCAGAGTAGCAAGGAAATGGAATGGCAGAGCGTGGTTAGGAAAGGCGTAGGCACTGAGAAGCACTGAATGGAACTGCCGTGGAAACGTGCAGAGCGGATAAGCACAAGAACAGCAGGGCCAGGTCTGGAAACGAAATGCAAGGGCATTGAACAGCGAGGTCAAGAAAAGGAGACGCAAGGGCATGGAATAGAGCCGAAGAGCAAAGCAGAGGCAATGAGCTGAAATGAGTCGCAATGGACAAGCATAGAAATGCACAGCAGAGGTGTAGCTGGGAATTGAATTGTTGTGCAACGGAACTGCCATGAACTGAACGGCATAGGAAAAGAACAGCCACGTACAGAAAAGGCTCTGAATTGCATTGCGATGGAACCGAAATGTGAAGCAAAGGCAACCGTAAACAGTAACAGGAAGGAGAAATTATGCAGAGTAGATTGACCAAAAACAAAAAGGGATACGGGTACGAATACACCGATCTCGCACAGATCAACAAACTGATCGAAGAGAATGGTCAGTCCTACTACCAGTACATTGATTCGGTAGATGGGAATGACTATATCTGGACGGTCAAAGTAGATGAGGAAGGCAAAGAGAGTAAGCCAATCAGAGGATGCAAGGTTCTTGAATCCGGTGCGCTCTCCGGGAACAAGGTTAATCCGGTTCAGCAGTACGGATCAGCTCTTACTTATGCAAGACGCTATTCGCTTCTTATGGCTTATGGCCTTGCTACTACGGATGATGATGCGGAATCCTTGACCGTAAAGCCGCAGGAAGAAGACCACAGCAACGAGATGTGCGGATCGGCAGAACTTGCAGTTCTGGAAGCTATGACCAAGAAGGCTTTCAATGTCGAGGACGTATCTAAAGTATTCAAGACATGGCCCAACATCACCAAGGGACAGTATGTGAAGGCTATGGAAGAGATCAAGAAGAGAGCCGGGAAGAATGGAAACGAAGGGAAAGCTAATTGACATCAAGCAGTCCTTCCAGAGCAGAACAACCGTCTTAACCATCGAGGTTGAGGCGGTTCCTGCAAAGGTCGAAGAACTGAAAGACAAGATTCTTTCCATCGTCCTGAAGCCGTACCGGAAGAAGCGGACACTAAACGCCAATGATTATTACTGGGTGTTGTGTACCAAGATCGCAGAGAAGCGGCACGTCAGCAAGACGGAAATGCACAATATCCTGCTTGCTGAATACGGGGCAGAACAGGTCACAGACGGGGCTTTTGAGTGGTCTCTGAAATCTCCTACGTTCGATTGGACAAAGAGCATCACAGAACATTACAGGCCATCTGGAAGAACGGTATCAACAGACAGCGGTGAGCTGCCTTTGTACTGGGTAATACGAGGGAGCCACACATACGACACGGAAGAAATGTCACGGCTGATTGATGGGACTGTCTATGAAGCTAAAGAGCACGGCATTGAGACAGCAAGCCCGGACGAGATCGAAAGAATCAAAGCAACATGGAGAGCTTATGAACAGTGTAAGAATTGAGGTTCCCGGTGATCCGGTTGGGAAGGCAAGACCAAGATTCACCAGAACTGGGCGTTGCTACAACACCCGGAAAACGAAGGAATTTGAATCGAGAGTTGCAAACGCTTTTCTTAATTCCGGAGCAAAACAGTTCGGTGAATCTGAAGCCTTGAGAATTGACATTATCGCAGAAATGCCGATTCCGAAAAGCACAACGAAAAAGGTGTTAAGGGCTATTGAAGATGGGACAGTTAAACATCTGAAAAAACCAGATATCGACAATATCGTCAAGGCAGTCTTGGACGGATTAAATGGAATTGCGTTTCCGGATGACAAGCAGATCGTAATGCTCTCGGCGTTCAAAAAGTACAGCAAGGAACCAAAGACCATTATTTGTATTTTCGGAGGCGATCATGGAGAGGAATGATTCGCAGAAAATCAAAATTCTTAGGTGGATGCAGGACAAAGGAAGCATCACACCACAGGATGCATTAACGTTTGGGTGCATGAGACTGGCGGCACGAATTAAAAACCTTCGATCTGATGGTTACGACATCATTACAGACAGGTTGGAGTACATCGACAACGATGGAAGAAAAGTCAGTTATGCATCATACAGACTGAGGAATCAGGAATGTGCACAGACAACGGATACATGAAGCTGTTTCGAAAGATATCTGAATGGGAATGGTATGACGATCCGGTCACGTTTAAGGTCTTTCTTCACTTCCTTATTACTGCAAGATGGCAAGACGGAAGCTGGCACGGCATCGAAATTAAGAGGGGCGAAGTGCTTGAATCGCTGCCTTCTATCGCACAAAAGAACGGTTTAACAGTTCGAAATGTTCGGACAGCAATTCAGCACTTGATCGACACGAACAGTGTCACAATCCGGAAGGTCGGAAGGTGCCATATTTACAAGGTTTCTGAGTATGAGAAGTACCAAGTGCGACAGGATTTCCGACAGGAAGATGACAGAGAAGTGACAGAGAACCGACAGGATAGCGACAGGAAAGTGACAGCACATAAAGAAAGAAAAGAAAGTAAAGAAGGTAAGAAGGAAAGAGTTTTAAGAGAATCTAAAGATTCTCTTTCCCAGAGCGATCACATCGCTCATGGGATGGAAGCCAACGTGGAAGCAATCCCTCTTACAGACGGTACCGAGTGGAGACCGACCGTATCCGAGTATGACGAGTATTGCAGGCTGTACCCTTCCGTAGATGTTTTTGATTCGTTCCGGAGGATGAGGGCATGGAGCTTATCAAATCCAACGAAGAAAAAGACCAGGAACGGAGTGAAGCGGTTCGTTAATACGTGGCTCAGCAAAGAGCAGGACAACAGCGGGAAGGTATCCACAAAGGGGAGCGGATCGGCGTACATAGATGCAATTCACAACCGCATGGATGTAGTCGATCGTTGGCTGGAAAGGACAGGAAATGACGAAGCAGGAGTTCACAACTCTGGTGAGGGGAATGAAAGCGGCGTATTCTGACCCGAAATTTCTGCCGGACGAATACGCGGTCACGGTTTGGTACGGGATGCTGAAAGACATTCCGTACAAGGATGCAAGCAAGGCGATCACAGACATCATGAGAACATCACCATATCCCCCAACGATTGCGGATATCACGCAAAAGGTCTATCAGGCTAACGCAAGAGAAGAAATGAGCGGCCCGGAAGCGTGGAGCTATGTCCGGAAAGCGATCCAGAACAGCAATTACAACAGCGAACAGGAGTTTGCAAAGCTGCCTAGAAGCGTTCAGAAGGCAATAGGGACATCGGCAAACCTGAAAGAGCTTGCGGCAATGGATGCGCAGACGGTGGAGAGCGTGGAGCAGTCACATTTTATCCGAGCATACAGAGCCGTTCTGGACAGGGAACGGATGGACGAGCAGGCCAACCTTCCAACACTGCTTGAAAAGAAAAAGGCAAAAGAAAAGCGATTGGAGAAGGTGAGAGAAGACGAGAAGCATTTCCTTACTGAGCTTCTGGCAGAAGGAGATCCGGCATGACCGACACAGAAATCATTACATTCTGCCGAAACTGCAAGAAAGACAGTCTGGATTGCCCGATGGCAGCAGGAGACTACGACAGGGCCGTTGAGCTTAACTGCTGTGGACAGCAGAAGGATATCGTGATCATTGAGCAGAAGCTAACCGGAATCGAACTGAAGAGAGCCAAGAACCGGGAATACGAGCGAAAGGATAGGGCAGCGAATCCGGAGAAGTACAGAGCCAGACAGAGAGCATGGCAGGATAAGCACAGAGAAGAGCAGAAGGCAAAAAAGAGGGCGTATTACAAAGCCCATCGAGAAGAGATCCTCGCAAGGAAGAAGGAGTTGGCGCGGATGAGGGTACAGAATACCGACTGTATAGGCGATGGAAAGGGCTAGAATCGACTTTTATTGTTCGGACGGTAGTTTATAGGGGTACGAAGGTAAAACACGATTTTAGAGCAATCAGGCAAGCAGCATCAACAGGACAGAAAGGAGGGTGAAAATGCCGGTCATTGAAGATGAAAAATGGAAGAACGTCAAAGGGTATAGAGGGATATACCAAGTTAGTACGTGGGGAAGAGTAAGAAGAAAGACAAACGGAAAAACAAAGATCATGGAACAAGAGGACAACGGACACAGGTACATGATTGTCAGTCTTAGTAAAAACGGAAAAAGAAAAAATCATTACGTTCACAGATTGGTTGCAGAAGCATTTATTAAAAATCCAAGTGGAAAAAAACAAGTCAATCATTTGGATTATGACAGGAAAAATAACAATGTCCTAAATTTGGAGTGGTGTACACCGTCAGAAAATACAACGTACTCTTTGCGAAACAGAAAGCGTGACCACACAACGAAACCCGGAATAACTGGCGAAAAGTACATAATGTTCAGACCGGAAAAAAACAAATACAGGGTTTGTATTCAGCAAAAGAATCTGCGTGTAGACAGACAATTTAAGACAATCCAAGAAGCTATTAATTTTCGCGATAAGGTTGTGAGAGAGTATGCATAGTATTATCAAGGACGATGAAAAAGATAGGTGCTATATATGTGGAAAATATGGAGAAATGCAGACCCACCATTTATTGCATGGCACAGCCAACCGGAAGCAGGCTGACAAGTACGGGCTGACCGTGCATCTTTGCCACAGATGCCACATGAGATTGCATGATGAGGGAGTCTTTGACAGGAATTTACAGCGGATCGCACAAACAGCTTTTGAAGCGAAATACAGCCATGAAGAGTGGATGAGGATTTTCGGGAAAAATTACATTTTGGAGGATAAAGGGGAGAAGTGAAGAAGGAAACGAAAAATAGAATAAAGCAGTTCTTCTGTAATCACGATTATATTTGCAAAGGTGGTGATTTTGACGAAGAAGGAAAAGTGATCAGATTCTACTTACGGTGTAGAAAGTGCGGGAAGGTGAAAAAGGTCAACGGGCCTTTTAAGGAGGGAGTGCTTTGAACAAAGTGGATGAAAGCAAAAGGATTCTCCGACTAGCTGCCGATATGAGCAGAGACTACTACAAAAAGCCACTCATCATTACGTATAGCGGCGGGAAAGATAGTGATGTGATGATCAGGATTGCGGTGGAATGCCTTAATCCGACTGACTTTGAGGTACACAATAGCCACACGACAGTAGACGCTCCACCAACTGTATTTCATATCCGACATACTTTTGAGCACTTACAAAGATATGGGATAAAGACTGTTATTCGAAATCTTCCACCACAGCAAACCTCTATGTGGGATCTGATCGTCCAGAAAAGAATGCCCCCAACACGAGTGGTTCGCTACTGCTGCAAGGAGCTTAAAGAGGGGGATGGAGCTGGCCGCATGGTGGCAACTGGGGTTAGAAAGGCGGAGTCAGCATCAAGAAAAGCACGAAGTGCTTTCGAGGTGATCGGAAAGACAAAAAAGGAGGCCTTAAACTTTACGACAGAGCATATCCAAGAGGTATATGAGGAGGCAAAGCAGGAAGCCAAAGAATGCGGGAAATCTGTAGAAGAAGAATCTCCTTTTGACTGCACTTTTGTGGCGAAAGCAAAGCGGAACAAAGAAACGATTTGTAACCCAATTATCGACTGGACAGACTCGGAAATTTGGGATTTTATCCAAAAAAAAGACATTACTGTTTGCGACCTTTACAAGTGTGGATATAACCGCGTTGGGTGCGTAGGGTGTCCTTTGTCTGGAAAAAAGCGAGAAAGGGAATTCAGAGATTTCCCAACATATAAAAAAGCCTATATTTCATCTTTTGACCGGATGATACAGAAGCGAGAAAAAGATGGATTAAAGACAGTGTGGAAAAGTGGGAAAGAATGCTTTGATTGGTGGATGGAAGATCAGACAATTCCTGGACAACTTGAATTTGACGAAGAGGGGGTAATACATGGATAAGCTAAGGAAGATGCTTGCGGGGATCGGATACACGGGATCGTGCGGCATTAAACCGGAGGTAGAAGATGAATAAGAAAACGGTATTTGTCTGTGAGTATTGTGGGCATGAATTCGAAAATGAAGCTTACTGCAAGAAACACGAAGAAATTCACATTGAGGATTTTTCTAAAAAGTCCAGTAAAGAAATTTCGTACAGGCTTTATCACCTTTCTTCTTTTGCAGGACTGTACCCTATCAGTAGGACAGTGCTAGGAGGGCAAAAGGAGGCTGGGAGAATTACGCATGACAAACGAAAAACTGTATGAGGATGAAATTGAAGGAATAACAAAAAAATGCAAATCGCTTCATCCTGCTGTGTGCAATGGGAAACCGGTACCGTGCATTGGCACTTCATGTGTTGTTTGTGATTTCTACAAAGAGACAATCTATGATTGCAATGATGCTTATGAGGCATGGACCAAGTCCGAAGCTGAGCCAAGCAGAAAGGGGGAAATGGTGACAAACGGAGAGAAGTATAAGGACGTAATTAAAAGAATGACGAGGAGACACCCTCCATTACATCCTGCTGTGTTTAATGGGAAGGTGGTGCCGTGCACTGGCTTAAACTGCGCTGACTGCGACTTGAGAACACCCCCGTACTACGGTGGATGCAGTGACAACTATGAAAAATGGCTTTCGGAAGAAGCAGAGCCAGAGAAGAAGGTAAAAACAAAGAAAACACCGCCTCGTATTGTGATCTATCAGAGCGGAGATACCGTCACAGCAAGGGATCTGGAAACCGGAGAACAGGCAAGTGCAGTATGCAGCAAAGACGATACCTTTGATTTTCATATCGGAGCCTTCATCGCCATGTCGAGACTGGCTGGGTATGCGGATATGCTGCCTGTCACGATGGGGAACATCGAGCTTATGGAGCGAGAAATTGCTGACTTTAAAAACATAGTGAAGGCAATGATGGGATGCGGTGATATGCGGCTGAGTGATGATTTTTTCTTGAGGAGGATGAAGAGTGAGCAAAGAGCCTAGAAAAATGGATTTTGCTGAATACACAGTGGAAGTTCAGCACACGCATACGTGGTATCGTCCAGATGAGGCATTACCGCCACCGGACGAAGATGTAATCGTAGATGCAAAGGAAACATTGTCTTATCAGTGTGCGTTTTACATTGATCCAGAAGACATATTTTTAGAGGCGAACATTTTGAACGATGCCGTATTTTTCGACAAAGAGCATGTTCCACATACAAAAAGCACAGGGATCGAAAAAGGCTTTTACGTTGAGCTTCCGTTAGGTAACAAAAATCCACAATATCAGCTTGTGTCGGTCAGACGCTGGACAGACTGCCCGTCAATTGGAGTCAATGCGGAAATTATGAATGTACTGCATTCGCTGAGGATGTATTTCAGACAAGCCGGCAGAACGAAAAAGGCGGTGAAAAAGATCATGAAGTTGGTGATGTCTGTATACAAAGAAAACCCGGTGTATTGGGAGAAGGAGAGCAGATGAACAAGGTTGTTCTTATGGGCCGGCTGACACGAGATCCCGATGTGCGCTATTCGCAGGGCGGTCAGCCTATGGCAATCGCAAGATATACACTCGCGGTGGACAGAAGACGCGGACGCAGCGACAGTGACCAGCAGACGGCAGATTTTATTTCTTGTGTGGCATTTGGCAAGGCAGGAGAGTTTGTGGAGAAGTACTTGCATAAGGGTATGAAGATCTGTGTGTCCGGCCGGATCCAGACTGGCAGCTACACCAAACAGGATGGCACCAAGGTTTATACGACCGATGTTATTGCTGATGAACAGGAATTTTGCGAAAACAAGGCGGCAAACGATACGGCGCAGAACTATACACCGAAGGAGACGCAGAAGGAAACACCGCCCATTGACGACTTTATGAGCATTCCGGGCGGCATTGACGAAGAGCTTCCGTTCAACTGAGAGGCGAAAACATGCAGTTAGTAATTGAGATCCCGAAAGAATTTGATCAGGACTTTAAGTCTGACAAATTCAAAGAATTTTTTGAACGCTCTCTTGCCGACATGCACTGCGTGTGCGGCAATTATGAGCGTGAAATTGCAGAGATGTTCATTTCTGCGTTTCAGAACGCAGGATGGTTATCGGATGATATTAATCCAGAGGTGGCAAAGAATGAAGGTAAAGAGACTTACAGAAACGGCTAAGCTCCCAACAAGGGGAAGCATGGGAGCCGCAGGACTGGACTTGTATGCTGATGTACCTGTTGGTGCCATTGCGATTTATCCCGGAGAGACAAAAAAGATCCATACCGGCATAGCTATAGAGCTTAGGCCTTATCATGTGGGGCTTGTATATCCACGTTCCGGGCTTGCTACAAAGCAGGGCCTGAGACTTGCTAACTCTGTGGGAGTGATCGACAGCGATTATAGAGGTGAGATCATCGTAGCTTTGCACAATGACAGTCAGATGGTGCAGTACATCGAGCACGGAGAAAGGATCGCACAGCTTGTAGTGATGCAGTACGAACACGAGGAGGTGCAGGAAGTGAAAGAGCTGAGCGGTACACAGCGCGGATCTGGTGGCTTTGGAAGTACGGGGGTGAAGTGATGGGAGTTGCTGAGGCTATAGTAACGGCTGTCGGTATTATTTGTGGGACGGTTATTTTCTGTTTCTTGATTCACGAGGTGTTGTGAAAATGGGATTTGATATTGATATAGATGCAGTAGAAAAGGTGATTGCTCACTACGGAGCGGATCGCATGGCAGACGTGGCAAGAGAAGAGCCTGCCGAGCTGATCCAAGCTATATGCAAGGTGTGCCGGTATCTTGATCCGGAAGACCCGGAAAAGGGAAAAGAAAAGCGGGCGGCTCTTCTGTATAACCTCGCGGAGGAAATGGCAGATACGCTGATCATTATCAGTGAGTTACAGGCCATTTGGGGTATTGATGATGACACCATACAGGACATCATTGACTTTAAGCAGGCAAGGACAAAAAAGCGGATTACAGAAAATTGGAGGAAAATATGACTGGAGTATTAGATGGAATCGAGAGAGTTGTTATTGAAAGCAAAGACGGGGATCTCATAGCCACAATCACAGAAGATGAGATTAACTGGAACCCGGAATTTCAAGTGCGAATTAAATCTACCGTTCCGAAGCACAGGCTTTTCATTTCTTGTCCCACGGAGGGCCGGACAGAAGATAACATACAAAAAAGCTTTAAAAAGATGCTGAAAATCGCAGAAGCATATACTGGAGAAACCTTTAAATTAGCTAATCCTTACATGCCGAAGATAACAGATAGCAACGTGGATCGAATCCGACATCTAGCCGACTCAATCAATCTGATGGCGGGCGCAGATTACTTCATTACTCCCACGGATTTTTGGAAGTATAGAGAATGCGCTATAGAAGAAGGTGTTGCAGATAAATATGGCTTGAAGTGCCTGTTTGCAGATTCGGAATTTGCCACACCGGATGTGCCGGAGCATGAACGCCCGGTGTGCGACCATTGAAGTCGCCGTGTAGTAAAGACTGTACGGAGCGGACGGCATCGTGTCACTGCTCCTGTACAGCATACCAAGAATATTACAAAGCCAATGCCGAAAGACTGGAAGAGAGAGCCAAAAGAGTTGGCTTTCATCTGGACGCAGAGGACGAAAGAAGGCAGTCGATCAAAAGGTGGAACCGAAAGAACGGGAGAAGGTGAACCATGCACGAAAAAAAACGAGAGCAGATGAAGCTGGTTAGGGAGTTGTACGGTCAGGGAAACAGCCCGGAAGACATAGCGGAAGGAGTAGGGCTGTCCGTCTACACAGTAAAGGAATACCTTGATTGTATGGGGATAAATTGCAAAGAGTTTATTAAGCTGCCGTTTACGGAGAAGATCCAGCACGCCGCAAAGCGTATAGAGATCGAAGCCTTTAAGGCAAGATTAAAGCCGGGTGATGAGGTGATTGTGGTACAAGAAGAGCAGGACGGTCACAAGGTCATCAGACGGATGCGGCACGCGGTGATTGTATCGGTCAGCAAGCACGTTATATTGACCGACTGCGGATGTTTCCAAGATAAAGAGGTGTACTTGTGGCAAGGATTAAAAAAGCAGTAAAAGGCTTGCTGTGGGCCTTGTGCGCGGTTCCTGTGATGGCGGTGGGCCTTGCTATTGCGGTGCTGTTTGACTACATGGAGAGTGACCGTTAGTAAACGGTATTTCGAATGATATAATAGATATATCCCTAGTCGGTGTAGGTGTGCATCCCTTTCTAGCAAAGCAAGAAAAAGCCCTTTCAGACGGTCAATAGATCATCTGGAAGGGTTTTCTTGTACTATCTAACGGAAATATGATATTTATACCAACCTGTAGCAACTAAGGTTGCAAGCTCTCTTGAGATGTTATACACCATCCAGTAAAAAGGTGTTCCATAGATCGGATCTTCACCGATATGAGCAAGATATTTCAATAAAACATCGAGTGTTTTTTTACC
>OIXL01000668.1_pt1 | contig 15977 bp, 11 predicted proteins | sample 1587761 | NCBI WGS metagenome assembly OIXL01 (sample SAMN03283246) | human gut metagenome | biome: human-associated habitat; material: feces | host: Homo sapiens | place: Peru | collected 2012 | reverse complement strand
ACCGAGGTGCCAATGGACCAGGTAGGTTCTGCACTGGTAGGTGCTGACAAGTATGGCTATGTATTGCCATTCGAGTTTATCTCTGTATTCCTGTTGGCATGTATCATCGGTGGTATCTTAATCGCAAGAAAGGAGGATAAGAAATGATTCCAGTACAGTATTTCTTCGTGCTTTCAGCACTCTTGTTCTTCATCGGCGTTTATGGTTTCTGTACACGTCGTAACCTCGTTGCCATGCTCATCTCCATCGAGCTTGTATTGAATGCAGCCGATCTGAACTTCGCTGTGTTCAACCGCATTCTCTTCCCTGGACAGTTGGAAGGTTTCTTCTTCACATTGTTCTCTATCGGAGTAGCAGCAGCCGAGACAGCCGTAGCGCTCGCAATAATTATTAACGTTTACCGCAACTATCACAGTGACCAGGTGAACAGTATTGAAAACATGAAATTCTAATTAAGACAATGAATTACAGTTATGCATTTTTGATACTTCTTCTGCCATTCCTGAGCTTCCTGGTTCTGGGACTTGCGGGTATGAAGATGAAAAAGCAGGTAGCAGCCATCATCGGTACCATCCTGATGGGTTGTGTATTCGGTCTGTCTATTTATACAGCATACGAATATTTCTTTGCTATCGGTCGTGATGCTTCAACAGGATTGTATCCAACTGTTGACTCATTCAATTTTACTTGGTTGAAGTTTACCGAGTTGCTGACCTTCAACATTGGTTTCCGTCTGACACCAATCTCTGTATTGATGCTCATCGTGATTACCACCGTCAGCTTCATGGTTCACATCTACTCATTCGGCTATATGGCCGAGCGTGACGAGAATTACAAGGTAGAGGGTTATGAGAAGGGTATGCAGCGTTTCTACGCTTACCTGAGCCTCTTCACCATGTCTATGTTGGGTCTGGTAGTAGCTACCAATATTTTCCAGATGTATCTGTTCTGGGAGTTGGTGGGTGTCTGCTCTTATCTGCTCATCGGATTCTATTATAGCTCACCTGCGGCTATACACGCGTCGAAGAAGGCGTTTATCGTCACTCGTTTGGCCGACTTCTTCTTCCTCTTTGGTGTGATTGTGCTCGGCTTTGCTGTCAGCACTCTCACCAATCTCGTGCCTGAAGGCGGTAGCGCATTGAGCTTCTCCACATTGCTCAGCAATCCCGAAGCCATCGCTTCACAGCTTGGCGCTGTTGAGTTCTTTGGTATTCCTGCTTTGCCACTCTCACTGATTTGCATCTTTATCGGTGGTGCTGGTAAATCGGCAATGTACCCACTCCACATCTGGCTCCCCGATGCAATGGAGGGTCCAACCCCAGTGTCAGCGTTGATTCACGCTGCTACCATGGTTGTGGCAGGTGTGTTCTTGGTGGCTCGTCTGTTCCCACTCTATGTGATTTGCGACGTGGCTATCAACGTGGTGGCAGTGACTGGTGCTTTCACAGCATTCTACGCTGCTGCAGTGGCTTGCGTGCAGAGCGACATCAAGCGTGCGCTCGCATTCTCCACACTCTCTCAAATTGCTTACATGATGACAGCCCTCGGTGTGAGCACCGCGGCTGGCGTAGGCGAAGAAGGCGGTCTTGGCTACATGGCTTCAATGTTCCACCTCTTCACTCACGCAATGTTCAAGGCATTACTCTTCCTCGTTGCCGGTGCGGTGATTCACGCTGTTCACAGCAATGAAAACAGCGCGATGCACGGTTTGCGCAAATACATGCCTATCAGCAATATCGCATTCCTTATCGGTTGCTTGGCAATTTCTGGTATTCCTCCATTCGCAGGTTTCTTCTCTAAGGACGAAATCTTGGTGGCTTGCTACGAAAAGGGCACCGTTTGGGGCTTGTGGATGTCGATGGTGGCAGGTATGACAGCGTTCTACATGTTCCGTATCTACTTCCTCATCTTCTACTGGAAGGAACACGAAGTGCATGAAGGCCATGCACACCCACATGAAGGTCCTTGGACCATGAGTTTGCCTCTTATTGCGCTCTCTGCTATTTCTGTGGTCTGCGGTTTGGTGCCATTCGGCGAACTCGTGACCGTTGACGGTCATGCGCTCCACACCCACACCAACTGGACCGTGGCTATCTCAAGTGTGTGCGTTGCTCTCGTGGGCATTGGTCTTGCATTTAAGCTCTACTATAAGGAAAATCCGCTCCCAACTCGCATGAAGAATGCTTGCAGCGGCTTGTGGGAGGCAGCATATCGCCGTTTCTACATGGACGAGTTCTATCAGTTCCTTACCCATAAGGTGATTTTCCAAAAGATTTGCAAACCTATCGCATGGTTCGACCGCCACTGCATCGACGGTTTCTTCAATCTGCTTGCCGACCTCACCAACAGTTGCAGCTTCGCAATTCGCCGTTTGCAATCGGGCAATGTTCAAAGCTATGTATATGTTTACCTCATGGGAGCCCTTCTCCTTGCTGTGGTGACTATGGCGTGTGTACTCATCTAAACAATGGTTCTTTAATTTAAATTGATTATGATTTTCGATAATATATTAATTTATTTCGTAATTGTCCCACTCCTTACTCTTCTGGGACTGGCTCTTTGTCAAAACAAGGGCATCAAGGCGATTAGAACCGTTGCTGCTACAGGTGCCACTGTGCTGGTGGCTATGGCCGTCTATCTGGTGGTTTACTTCTTGCAAGAGCGCGGTGCCGGTAACGATGCTCAAATGCTTCTTACCGACAGCTGGTGCTGGTATGCCCCTCTGAATATTAATCTGGCACTTGGCGTCGATGGTGTTTCGGTGGTGATGATTCTGCTTTCTGCGTTCATCGTGTTTGCCGGTGTGTTTGCATCATGGGAAATCAACCCGCTGCCTCGCCAGTTCTTCATGTGGTTCTTCCTCCTCTCTATTGGTGTGTTTGGTTTCTTCATCTCTGTTGACCTCTTCACCATGTTTATGTTCTACGAGGTGGCTCTTATTCCTATGTACCTCCTTATCGGTGTATGGGGTTCGGGCAACAAGAACTACTCTGCAATGAAACTTACATTGATGCTGATGGGTGGCTCTGCATTCCTGATGCTCAGCATTCTCGGTATCTACTATCATTCTTCTGCCGACGGCAACCTCACCATGAACCTCCTTGAAGTGGCTCAGAACAATGCCATTCCTCACGAATGGCAACTCTACCTCTTCCCAATGGCGTTCGTTGGTTTCGGTGTGCTTGGTGCTATGTTCCCATTCCACACTTGGTCGCCTGATGGTCACGCATCAGCCCCTACAGCAGTGTCGATGCTCCACGCAGGTGTGTTGATGAAGCTTGGTGGTTACGGTTGCTTCCGTATCGCTATCTACTTGATGCCTTACGCCGCTACCGAACTCGGTTGGATTTTCCTCACACTCACTGGTATCAGCATCGTGTATGGTGCGTTCAGCGCATGTGTGCAGACCGACCTCAAGTACATCAACGCTTACTCATCAGTGAGCCACTGTGGTATGGTGCTTTTCGCAATTTTGATGTATAACCAGACTGCTATGACTGGTGCCGTGCTCCAAATGCTCTCTCACGGTTTGATGACAGCACTCTTCTTCGCCCTCATCGGTCAGATTTACGGTCGTACCCACACCCGCGACATTCGCGACATGGGCGGTATGATGCACATCATGCCTTACCTCGGTGTAGGTTATGTGATTGCCGGTTTGGCTTCGCTTGGTTTGCCAGGCTTGAGCGGTTTCGCTGCCGAAATGACCATCTTCTTCGGTTCGTTCCAAGAGGCTGGTTTGCTCCAACGCGTGTTCACCGTGGCTGCTTGCGCATCAATCGTGATTACTGCGGTTTACATCTTGCGAGTGGTAGGCAAGTTGCTCTTTGGTGAGGTTCAAAACGAGCATCACCGCGAGCTCACCGACGCTGTATGGTATGAGCGTTTCAGCACCTCTGTGCTCATCTGCTCTGTGGCGGCTATCGGTTGCTTCCCTAACTTTTTCGGCGACATCATTCGCGATAGTTTCCTCCCTGTAGTTGACGCTATTAAGAATGTTCTTTAATAAAAGTGTTGAATTTAAAAATCGATAAGATACAAAATGGATTATTCTCAATTTTTAATGATGCCTCAAGAAATCGGTCTGTTGGCTACATTCTTGTTAGTATTTCTCTATGACACTTTTATGCCAGCCAAGTGCCAGAAAGGGCTTCCTCTTTTCACTGCGGCTGCGTTCGCTCTCTACACTGCTTTCAGTTTCATTCCATGCTGCACCGGCATCGCCTTTGCAGGTATGTTTGAGCAAAGTCAGGCCACTTGGGCGATGAAAGGCATTCTCAATATCGGCACATTCCTTGTGATTCTTCAAGCCGTGAAGTGGACCAATAGCGACTTCGTAAGCGTTCGCCGTGGCGAATTCTACGAGTTGATTATGCTCACACTTTTCGGTATGTTCCTCATGGTATCGGCGCGCAACTTCCTCTTGTTCTACATCGGTCTCGAAACGGCTTCATTGCCACTCGCAGCCCTTGCAGCATTTGAGAAGAACCATTACGAATCGCGCGAAGCCGCTGCCAAATACATCTTCACAGCCATCTTCTCGTCAGCCATCATGCTGCTCGGCGTGTCGTTCGTTTACGGTTTGAGCGGTTCGCTCAACTTCGCCACCATCGGTGAAGTGCTCGTGTCGAAGCAGTTGGCTCTGCTCATCGTGGCAGTGGCGTTTGTGATTGCTGGTGTGGGCTTCAAGCTCTCGCTTGTTCCATTCCACAACTGGACAGCCGATGTTTACCAAGGTACTCCAACTGCTGTGACCAGTTACCTGTCAGTGATTTCTAAGGGTGCAGCCGCATTCGCATTCCTCGTGATTCTCACCCAAGTGTTCGGTGCCGTTTACGCCGACGTTTGGAAATGGATGCTCTATGCAGTGATTGTGCTCACCATCACCATTGGTAACCTCTTCGCAGTGCGTCAACGCAACCTCAAGCGTTTCTTGGCATTCTCGTCAATCTCACAAGCTGGTTACATCATGCTTGGTGTGATTGCTGCTAACACGCTCGGTATGGCTTCAATGATGTATTATGTGGTGGTTTACATCTTCTCCAACCTTGCGGCATTCGGCGTGATTGCTGCTATCGAGCGCAAGACTGGTAAGGTGACCACAGATGATTACAATGGCCTCTTCAAAACCAACCCATGGCTCTCATTCACTATGATGGTGGCTATGTTCTCATTGGCTGGTATTCCTCCATTCGCAGGCTTCTTCAGCAAGTTCTTCGTATTTGCTGGCGCGCTTCACGGAGCAGATGTGGCTATTTACGTACTTGTATTGATTGCTTTAATTAATACCATCATTTCACTGTACTACTACTTGCTCGTGGTAAAAGCCATGTTCATCCGTCAGGACGAATGTGCAATCCCAACGTTCAAGTCACACTGGACAGAGAAGGCAGGTATGATTATCTGCGTGATGGGTATCGTGTTGTTGGGTATCGCAAGCTGCGTTTACACTTCGCTTGTAGATTTCGCTTCGGCTTCCGACGCACTTTTCCAACTAATACGTTGACGCATTAAAAACCTTACTACAACAATTATCTTAAAACTCAAAGGAGGAGAAATCTCAAAAATTTCTCCTCCTTTTTCTATCTATAATCGTTTGATTTAGCGTTAGTTTAAATTAACTATTGCAACTCAATAATACATATAAATTAACATTGCAGTTTTTTTTTTTTCTATATATTTGCATCGTTATTTTAGAAATAATAACACTGTTATTACTAAATTATCAACGACTTGTGAATAACCATAGCATGGACTAACATGCGAAAGTCTATATTACAGGAAAATTGATTAACCTCAGAACTATAATTACTAATCGCGAAAAACGGTCAGCATTACAACAATGAGTTTTTGAGACTTTATTTATCACAAACATGAGAAGTCTGTGGATGATAATATTGATTGTTTTATGTGCAAACATTGGCAGAATGGATGCACAATCCGAAGCTGGTTGTAGTAGAAGTATTGTGCCCTCTGAAGTGGCTTTTGATGCCGACACTTTGTGTTATCACCATAAGGCGTGCTTTGCTGAAGTTGATTCTTTGGCGAAGGGCGCTGATTTTTTGTTTGTGAAAACCAATCCTGTGGGGTGGGGTATGCTCATAGGCAATGTGGGAGTGGAATATCAGTTTAGCCAGCGTCTTTCGGCAGAATTGTGGATTTATTACTCAGCCTTGAATTATTTCCACCGCACCACTAAGTTTCGCACGTTTACCTTAATGCCAACCTTTAAGTGGTGGTTTGCTGTGCAAAATGTGCAGTGGTGGGCTGATGCGCATCTTGGTTTGGGCTTTTTCAATTATGCAAAAGGCGGACAATGGCGCTATCAGGACCGCAATGGTAACACCCCTGCTTTTGGTGGTGGCTTGGGTATAGGCGTGCGCATTCCCCTCTGCAAGAATCATCGTTGGTGGCTTGAACCGTCGCTGGGAGTGAGAGTATATCGGCTGAATTACGACAAATTCGAGAATTGCCCTGACGGAAAACTCGTGGATACTTGCCATCGCACATTCTTCGGGCTTGACCGTGTGTCGCTCGCCATCAGTTATCGCTTTGACGTGAGTAGATATATTAAATGAAACGCATGTCTCACATATTGCTTTATATGTGCATCGCCATATTGGCTGTGGCAGGACTTGTGTCGTGTGATGTCCACGAGTTTCCTGACGATGGTGAGCAAGGTGGTGGCGAAACGAAGGAATTTGTACTTCTTCTTGACTTTACCGATGCCTTGAAATGGGGATTTCACACCGAAATCGACTATACGCAAAACCGTGTGCCATCGATGCTCCCTTTGCGACCTGCCGATATTGATGTTCGCTATATAGTGAAGGCATATCGTGTTGACGCTAACGGCTCTGTCGCCTCAGAGCCTTCTGCAGTGGTGATGGAGGCTGGCACCGACACCACAAATCTTAACCATACAGTCACCCTCCAGCTTGCCCCTGGCGCATATAAGTTCCTTGTGTGGACCGACTATGTGGAGCATGGCAAATTGACTAACCTATATTACGATCCCTCCAACTTCATGGAAGTGACCTATTGCGACCGCGAAGGCTATACCGGTAACAATGACCTTCGTCAAGCATTCCGTGGCGAGTGTGATGCTGTGGTGCATAATTCTATTACCGAGGGAGTGAATACTGCCACAGCATTTATGCAGCGTCCGCTTGCTAAATACAAGTTTGTAAGCACCGACCTTGAAAAGTTCCTTGCTATGGTGGTGGTGTCGAGGGCTGGCAAAAATGCACCTATGTCGAAAACTGACCTTGAGGTGGCTATGAGTAAAATCAACATTGCCGATTTCAAGATACGGTTTATTTACACAGGTTTCCTCCCATTCTCATTCAATGTGTGGACCAATCGTCCCAATGATTCATGGACTGGCATTTCGTTTGACAGCGGTATGAAAGTGCTGTCGGAGAGCGATACAGAACTGGGGCATGATATGGTGCTCGTGAATGGACACGGGTCGAGTGTGTCGGTGCGTCTTGAGGTGTTTGACCGAGATGGCACTCTGTTGAGCAGTACCAATCCGATAGATGTGCCAATTGTGCGCAACAAGCTCACTGTGGTGCGAGGGCATTTACTCACCACGAGTGCTTCGGGCGGTATAGGTGTAGTCACCAAGTTTGATGGCGAATATAACTATGAAGTGCTGTAGTGTGAAATTGTAATTGAATAAAATGATTCTCTTTAATATTTAATAAATCAATTAACTAAAAATTAACCGAGATGAAAACTAAATTTTTTTCATTGTTTGCCGTAGCAGCCATGCTACTGACGACATCGTGTTCGAACGACGAGACTAACGAACTCGTTAGTGGCGAACCTGTGACCACATCATTTAAAGTGCAACTGCCTAACAGTATTGGCACACGTCCAAATAAGGGTGCCAAGAAGGCTTTTGCCGATGGAAAAACTGCAACCGTGTTGAAATACATGGTTTTTGATGAAAACAACAATCGTGTTACCACAATTCCTACAGGTGAAAAGGCAATCAATTTGAGCACTGATGTCCAGCTTTCGCTTATCACTGGCAAGAAGTATAAAATTGTGTTCTGGGCAGCTAATGCCGCAGCACCTTACACCATCGACGAAACTGGTAAGGTGATTGTGAACTATGAAGGTATGAAAGCCAATGATGAATCTCTCGACGCATTCTGCCGCTGCTATGAATATACTGCTGGCACTGAAGTGGAGAATCCTGTGAAACTCTATCGTCCGTTTGCACAGCTCAATGTGGGCACCAAGGACATGAACAAGGCTGTGGAACTTGGCTTTAAGAAGGCTGATGCAAAAACTAAGGTGCAGGTTAGTGGCATTGCCAACGCTCTCAACTTGCTCACTGGTGAAGTGAGCGGTGAGACTGAAGTGACTTGCGACCTCAACGCCATTCCTACAGGCGAAACTTTCCCAAAGGAGGGTTACGACTATTTGAGCATGGACTATCTGCTCGTGGGTAAGGAAACTAAGAGCGTGGTGGATGTGAAGTGGCAGATTACCGACGGCGTAACTACCGTTGACCGCACTTTCACCAATGTGCCATTGCGAGGCAACTACCGTACCAATATCTATGGTAACTTGCTTACTGCTACCACAGATATGAATGTGGAAATTGACCCTGCTTTCAGCGATGCCGACTACAGAGACCCTATTGAAGATGAATTGATAGTTGCCAACAATGCCGAACTTGCAACAAAACTCGCTACCGACGGTGCAGTTGTGAAATTGGCTCCTAACACCACCTATAAGTTGCCAGCTACTGTGGGCGACAATATCGACATCATTGGCAACAAGGGTGCTAAGATTGAAGTGCCAGCTGCTGTAGCATGGCATGGTGTGACTGCTACATTCCACAATGTGGAACTTGTGTATGGACAGAGTAATTATGTGGGCATTCAGCACGCAAAAACCATTAAGTATGAAAACTGTGAAATCGTGGGAATGATGTTCAGCTATGCCGAAAATTCAGAGTTTGTGGGTTGCGTATTCACTCAAAACGAAGTTAACTACAACATCTGGACATACGGCAGTAAAATAATTAAGTTTACCAACTGCACATTCAATTGTAAAGGCAAGTCCGCCCTTCTTTACAAAGAAAATAAAGGATCAACTTTTGCACAAACTGCCACTTTCGACCACTGTACATTCAATGCTTCCGCAAAAGCAGAAGGTAAAGCAGCAATCGAAATAGACTCAAGTTTTGGTATAACTTACGATGTGTATATCAAAAAGTGTGTTGAAACCGGATTTGATCTCGGTAACGTAAGTGGCAATTCACTTTGGAACCAGAAAAAGGGCAACAAGACCAATCTTTGGGTTGACGGTGTTCAAAAATTGACAAGAGAATAAAAAGAAGTGATTGAATAACTGTAGGGAGGAGAAATCTCAAAAATTTCTCCTCCTTTTTCTATCTATCCACCCCTCTAAACTCTCGAATCCTCGAATTTTTCGAACTTTCGAAGAATCGATATTTCGAATTTTCGAATTGCGTCCCCCCTCATGTCCTCGTTGCCTCGTTGACCTGTTGCCTCGTTGACCTGTTGCCTCGTTGCCTCGTTGACCTGTTGACTCGTTGACCTGTTGACCTGTTGACTCTCCTTATTATTATTTTTTAAACTAATTTTGTACTTTGCAAAATGTGCTTGCTCTGCCATGCTCTCGGTGCGATTTTTTGCGTTAAAAGTCGCTCTGTGAACGTGGTGGCACGCTTTCGGTTTTTGGCATTGTGGTCATTTATTCGTAACTTTGTGAGTATTTTATTAAGGAAAAAAGAAACGATGAGAAAAATTTTGTTTATCGCATTATCATTTTTAGCGGTTTGTGCTACAGCCGCTAACCATGTGTATGTGAGGAGCAAGCAGAATTTGCGATGCGAGGGATATTTCCCTCAACTCAGCCCCGATGGCAAAAAAGTGATTTCTGCTCCTACTGATGCGAAAAAACTCTACATATACGACCTCGACACTCAAAAGCGCGACGTGGTTGCCGATGAAGGTGTGCCTGGATTTGAGGCTATCTTCGGCAAAAACGGCAAGGTGTACTATGTGTCGATGAAAATCAACAAAGACCACCTTATTTTCCGTTCGGGCAGGGAATACGACCCCGAATCTGGCTCCGACCGTGAGGTGCTTTCGCCTCAGCATGGTGCAGTTCACGCCATTAACGGCACTGATGGTACAACCGTGGTGGGCGAGCAGAAGGAATGGAACACTCGTGATGCCGGCACCTTTGCTTGGGCACTTGGCTCAAAACTCTATATTTACCGCAATGGCGAGAAGCATACTTATTCACCAGTGAATGTGCAGACAGGTTATCTGTGGGTGGATGTGTCGCCCGATGGTAGCAAGGTGCTTTTCCATGTGCCTGCTATGGGACTTTACATTTGCGACGCTACTAATGGGCGTGTGCTCAACAAACTCAGTGGTTGCTTGATGCCAAAGTGGTATAACAACGATTTGATTGTGGCTCAAGGTCGTGGCCGACTGGGCTACAACATCATCATTTTCCGTGCTGATGGCACTGGGGGAATTCAGTCGCTTGCCAGTGGCGAGTGTGTGATGCCTTCCGTAAGCGGAAACCACGTGATCTACACCACCAAGGGCGGTAGCGTGAAACTGCTTACGCTCGAAACTCCAGAAGAGCGTGAGGTGCGCTTGGAGCAAGAGCGCTTGGAAGCAGAGCGCATAGCGAAGGAAAAGGCTGAAGAGGCCGCACGAATCGAAGCAGAGAAGCAGGCTGCCGAAAATCAGGAGGCAAACCAATAAAGGCTGCTGCTAATGGCTTGCTCAAAACAATATAAGGAATAATGAAATTTATAAAATATTCAATAGCACTCATCACTTGCCTCGCCCTGTCGGTGCCAGCCATGGCACAGCGCAGCACTCGTAGCCAAGGTGAAGTGCCACCTCCAAAAACAAAAAAAGCAGCGCAGGAGCAAACCGTTCCACATCGCTCAAAAAAATGCCGCCCACAAAACACTGGTGTGGTGGCTGGGCAGATTCGTCCACGCGTGTTTTTGAACCCCGGTCACGGAGGACACGACAGCGACGACCGTCCATGCCCATTCTACAACGAGGGTATGCAGGCTCGTGTGGAATACTACGAGTCCGACAGCAATTTGAAAGGCGCTATGGCTATGAAGGATATTTTGCGTAGTCGTGGCTACGAGGTGTTTATGTCGCGTGTCAACAACACTACTGACGACGATTTGAACCTTTTCGAAATTCACCAGTTGGCGCTCAATAGCGGTGCTGATGTGTTTTTCGCCATTCATAGCAATTCATCAGGGTCTGCCACTCGCCGTGTGAATTTCCCATTTGCCATTTATCGTGGTTACGACGGTGGAGGTACAGCCGAAGGCAGTGAAGAACTTGCTGGAATCGTGGCATCGAACCTCGCCGACTGCGAGGCCACTTCATGGAGCCGTGGAGGTCTTACTCATGGCGACTGGTCGTTCTATCGCAATCGTTCTGGCTTGGGCGTGTTTAGATGGAACAAATTGCCCGGCATTTTGGTTGAGAACTGTTTCCACGACTATCAGATAGAGCGTGAACGTCTGCTTAACAAAGACTATTGCGGACTGTTGGCTACCATCAACAGCCGTTCGCTGGATAAATTCTTCAACCGCCCAGCGCAGCAGTTCGGCATGGTGGCTGGCATTGTGCGCTACGACTATCCACGCAAGGGCAAAAGACTCACTTCTTTCGGTAAAGATGCTTATCAGCCTCTCAACGGTGTGCCTGTGGAGTTGTGCGACTTGGAAGGAAATCCTATCCAAACCTATCAAATCGACAACTACAACAATGGCTTCTACTGCTTCACGCGTGTGCGTCCCGGACGCTATCTGGTGGCTATCGACGGTGTGGAAGACTACGAATTGGAGGTGAAAGCCGACAAAACCACCTACTACAACGTGACCGTCGTCACCCAGCCCGATGCCGTTGAATGCGAAGAAGAAATCACCGTAGTCCACAGCGAAACCACCGAATCCGACGAATCCGCCATCGCCAACGGCGAAACCGGACAGTAGCCTTTTTAAGAAATTAGAAGGGTAGAATTTTGTGGGTAAGGGCAGGGAACCTCACACAAGATTCAACATAAAAAAATATTCGTGTAATTTGTGAAATTCGTGGTTAAAACCAGCCACAAATCACCACAAATTTTACACGATTTTTTTTTGTGACCATTAAAGACACCCTAAAATTGTATTTCGTTAGTAAAATTGCGGAATGTGTGGATTGTGTCAACTTTCCGCTTGTTTACTCACGAAAAATGGTGTGTTTATTGGAGATCAATGTTGGGAACTCCAAAGTATAATACATGGTGCGGCTTGGCATTTGAACGCACTTGCCTGTGGCATGTTGACCAAATTAAGAAGAAACTTGGTATTAGTGGAATCCTGACCAATGAATATGCATGGCGCTGCTTGCCGGATGAGAGCATCAGCAGACCTGGAGTTCAGATAGACTTGCTTATAGACCGTAGCGATGGGATAATTGATGTATGCGAAATGAAATACTCGAAGAATTCATACACCATCACTTCGGATTATTCAGATGAACTTGCCCGTAAACGTAATGTGTTCCATGCTGTAACCGGCACGAAAAAAGCAATTCATTCCATTATGGTTACTACCGATGGCTTAACTCGGAATGAATACTGGGGGGACATTCAAGCAGAAGTTCAATTAGATGATTTGTACGAACTGTAAATCACTCGGAGCACTCTGAGTGCTCAAACTTAAACTCGCTTATCGCTAACCGCTGGGTGGTGATTTTGGGTGGGGTGGGCGTGTTTTAACTTTTGGTTTTTGGGGATATTAGGAAAATTATCATTAACTTTGCATATTGTGCTAACGACATTACTAATTAACTTTTATACAAGATGAAAAAAACTCTACTTACTTTGGTAGGTGGTCTTGCTCTGGTGGCAAGCGCACAGCAGGTGACTGTGACTTCTAACACACGGTTGCTCAAGGGCGTGGAAGGACCTGCCTACTATCCAGTGCTCAACAGCACTGGCTCTCAATTGCTTTTTGCGAGCGGTGAATCGTATGGCTTGAAGATGTATGATTTCGCCGACAATGTGGTGAGCCGCATCAGCGATGAAATGGGCGCAGGTATCGACGCTTCGTTCAGTGCGAATGGCGATGTTTACTATGTGACTCAAAAGATGGGCGACAATCGCTTGATTTACCGCACAGGTATGCGTTACGACAACGCCACAGCCAAGAGCGAAGTGGTGCTTGAGGCGCAACACGGCTATGTTCGCCCTGAATTGGGCACTCGTGCCAATGGCTTCAAGGGCGCAAAGAAATCGTTTGCCCCAGCAAAGGGTTGGGGCACCGCTGTGTGTGTGCAAGGCTCAGTGCTTTACATCACCCAAAATGGCGTGACCAAGGAATACACCCCAGTGCCTTCTTACGCTGGCTATCTGTGGGCTTCGCTCTCTCCCGATGGCAAGAAGGTGGCATTCTTCGCTGCTGGCAAGGGCATCGTGGTCACCGACCTCAACGGCAAGGTGCTTTCTATGCTCGGTAAATATGAAATGCCATGCTGGTACAACAACGACTATATCGTGGCACAAAATGCCAAGGACGACGGTCACCAGTTCACTTCTTCACAAATCATGCTGATTAAGGCTGATGGCACTTTCAAGACCAACTTGACCTCAGAAACATCAATGTCGATGCAGCCAACTGCCGCTGCCGGCAAGATTGTTTACACCACAATCGATGGTCTGCTTTATCAAATGACAATTAATATCAACGAATAATTAAACAGCGAGCAACGATGAAAAAATCTATCTTTATTTCAGTAATGCTGCTGTTTGTTGCAGCGTTAGGTTTTAATCTTGCCAATGCAAGTACCGACCAACCTCATGTGTATATCAACCCCGGTCACGGTGGCCACTCCAGCGACGACCGTAACGTGCCCATCTATCCCTACGCGCAAGGCGACACTATGGGCTTCTGGGAATCAAACTCCAATATGTATAAGTGCTTTGCACTTCGTGAAATTTTGTGGAAAAAGGGCTATAAGGTGACTGTTTCGCGCGAAACCAACACCGAGGACGACGATTTGGCACTCTCAACCATCGTTCGCCTGTGTAACAACAGCGGTGCCGACGTGTTCTACTCAATCCACAGCAACGCTACCGGTCAGGGCGAGGGTGCACGCGTGAATTTCCCTATGGGCTTCTTCCGTGGCTACACCGACCAGCCAGAGAATCCACAGTGCAAGGTGCTCACCGAAAAATTGGCTCCATTCATCATTGGCAACGAATGTACAGTGTGGAGCAGCCCTAATTACCAAGTGTGGGGCGACTGGAACTTCCAGCCATCATGGGGCACACAAGGCTACGGCGTGCTTCGTGGCAACAAGACCAACGCCATGCTCGATGAAGGCTCGTTCCATGACTATTATCCCGAAACTTACCGCCTTATCAACAAGGATTATTGCTGGGTGGAAGGTTTCAACTTCTCTCGTGGTGCCGACAGTTTCTTCGGCATTAGCGGTAAATTGACCACTGGTGTGGTGATGGGTAACGTGCGCGATGACCGCCGTCCACGCGAGGGCATCCTCGTGATGTATGGCGCCGACAAGCGTCAGCCAGTGAACGGCGCTCTCGTGAAACTGATTGATGGCGAAGGCACCGTGGTGCAAACCTATACCACCGACAACAACTTCAACGGTATCTTCGTGTTCAAATATGTGAATCCAGGCACTTACAATGTGGAAATCTCCAACCCAGAATATGAGACCAAGACAGTGCAAATTGAGGTGAAAGCCGACGATGCCACTTACATGAATGTGGATATGAAGCGTGTGCGCAACACTCCTCCTGCTGTGGTTTCTTACTCTCCAGTATGGAAAGAGGGCGACGCTCCTGTGAAGTGTAACGAACCTCTCGTGTTCCAATTCAACTGGGATATGGACGTTGATGCCACCGAGGCTGCTCTCACCATCACTCCTAAGGTGGAGGGCTCTGTGAAGTGGGAAGACACCAACTACCGTATGATTTTCACTCCTACCGATGCTTATGAAGTGAACACTGAATACACCGTAACGCTCAAGAAAAGCGCTAAGCACGGTGGTGGTGTGGAAATGCCTGAAGATTTCACTTTCAAGTTCAAGACTGCCGACCGCAACCACATCTATCCATTGGCAGTGTTCCCTGCCGATGGCGACCAAGTTCACTTCAAGGCTGGTGCCTTCATGGAATTTAGAACTGCTCACTTGCTCAACGCCTACAACTTGTCGAGCTATTTCCATGTTTATGACAAAGCGGGCAATCAACTCGATTTCAGCAAGCGCGCCATCAAGAACAACAAGGCAGGCGATGCTTACGGCTATTGCAAACTCCCATTGCTGAAAGCCCTTGTTCCTGGCGAAGAATACCGCTTCGTGGTAGATAAGACCCTTTGCGACACTATCGGTTTGCAACTGGAGGCAGGCAAGGAATATAAGTTCACCGCTGTTGATGCCGGCGAGGCTAAAGACGGCACAGTGGTGGCTGATTTCGAGGCTGTGGCTGACTATCAATTAATTGAAAGAGATTGTGCGAATCCTTCAACTGCTAAGTTGACTGCCGTAACTGATAAGTTGTTTGGCAGCAAGGCTATTCAGGTGGCATACACATTCGCCAACTACGATCCAAGTGGTGTGGTTGAATTCCGCATGAATAAGCCAAGCGCAGAGAAATTCAACGTAGGCGACCAACTTGGTGCGCACGTTTGGGGTGATATGGGTTACAACACACTCTGTGCCGTTTTCAGTGATGAAAATGGAGCAGAAGTGGTTGAACCTCTTGGCGCAGTCAACTTCCACGGTTGGAAATACATCACCAAGAAGCTTTCTGCTCTTGAGGCAGGCAAGGCCTACCAGTTTGTGGGCTACAGATTGCGCAAGGGTTCTGATACCGAAGCCCCATTCGGTTTGAGTGGAACCATGAAGTTCGACAATGTGCTCAAG
>OIXL01000667.1_pt1 | contig 15986 bp, 12 predicted proteins | sample 1587761 | NCBI WGS metagenome assembly OIXL01 (sample SAMN03283246) | human gut metagenome | biome: human-associated habitat; material: feces | host: Homo sapiens | place: Peru | collected 2012 | reverse complement strand
ATGGCAGCCCGTGGAGCGGCAAGACCCCTTGCTACCGTGACGTCAAGGCTCCCTTGGGTGCCGTCACGAGGATAGACAGAAGCTCTTGCAACTCCATTGAGCGTTTAGGCCCGGTTGAGGCTTTCGCGTCGATATTGCCTTCGGTGTCGTCCATGAAATGGGACATACGGCTATACAGGAATGTGTATGGCACGATAACGAGAATCTTGGAACGCGTGCCAGTGTACACCCTCCATTGCCTGCCCGACAGGAATTCGGCGGAAGTGTGTCACGAGTGCATAACGAGGGATAAGAGCGTATAAGGGAATTGTCATGAAGCAGACCATTACATTCAACAACGCTGACTTCTTGCCGGAGGTGTTGAGGCTCATTGGTGAAGGCCATACCGTGACTTTGCCGTTGAAGGGCTTCTCCATGCGCCCTTTCCTTGAAGACGGTCGCGACAAGGCGTTGCTGACAAAGGTCTCCAAGCCTAACGTCGGAGACCCCGTGCTTGCCATAATAAATAAGAGATATTACGTGCTACACCGCATAGTAGGCATAGAGGGCGACAAGGTGACGCTTCTCGGCGACGGCAACCTGTCACCAGAGCACTGCCAGGTGGACGACATAGTGGCATCGGTAATAGGATTCTACAGGAAGGGAAGCAACCGTCTGGATGCCATTAATGGCAGGAAATGGAAAGCGTATTCGTGGGCGTGGATGAGGCTCAGGCCCGTCAGGCGATGGCTGCTGGCGTTTCATCGCCGCGTGTGGATTCCGATGTTCGGTAAACATTGAGAAAAAGTAAAGTAAAAGATATATTCATGAGAACAAAAAAAGGTTTCAGGGTCAACGAGATTTGCGGGGCTCACGTCATCGTGGCGGAAGGCGAGGAGAACATCGACTTCAGCGACATCATCAGCCTTAACGAAAGTGCCTTATTGCTGTGGAACAGTGTCGAAGGCAAGGACTTCACCATCGACGACCTTGCCGACATTCTCGTAAACAACTACGAGATTGACGAGAACACTCCCCTTCCGCGCGAAGTCGCCTTGAAAGACGCGCAAGAACTTGTGGACGAATGGCTGAAAGCCGGAATAATGACAAAATAAAGGGGCTGCCGAGATTGGAGTAACGGCATAAACGCATTGCAGAGACGGCCCCAGTGGCCGTTCGCAACCCGAATAGCAAAAACATGGCATGCATGTGCCACGTTGTTATAAAAAAGAGGCCGAACATTTTTTGTGGGCAAGCATAAAACCGGTCCATGCAAAGCTATAATAATATTTTACAAATGGTCGTCTGAGAATCGTTTTTTTTCAACCAAGCCGTCGCTTGCGTGGAAATGACGCGATTATGGGCCATTTTGGTAAACCGCTGATTATTAAACACTTGCAAATTTTACAGTTTTTCAGCGTTGCCAATTAGCTAAAAAGGTATTGCCGTTACAGTGCAATCGCATCGCCGTTACGGTGCAATCGCGTTGCCGTTACGGTGAAATCGCGTTGCCGTTGCACCGTAACGGCGACGCGATTAGGCAGTAACGGCAAAACTTTTTGGCCGAAAAGCCGCCGACCGTGTTGTAAAAAGTCGAAAGGCTACCTTTTTTCCGCTCTAAATGCACCTGCCCGCGAGTGTTAAATTTTGGCAATAATATTTTACAATTCAACGTTGACGCCATGGTGCCTGCCATGGATTAATACAAGGCTGACGCAGCATTGCTTCTTTGGCAAAAACCATCAACCAAAAATTCCGGAAAAGCCAATCTTTCGGCCACATTCTATGTTTCGCAATCACAAACGGAAATAACCTAAAAACAAGAAATCCTGCAAATCATGTGACTTGCAGGATTTTTCTTGGGTGGGGGGTGGGACTCGAACCCACGACATTCAGAACCACAATCTGACGCTCTAACCAACTGAACTACGCCCACCATGTAAGCTTTTTGCTTCCTTTCCGAAAGCGAGTGCAAAGTTACGACTTCTTTTCGGTATCGCCAAATGTTTTGACAACTTTTTTCAAGGAAAGTTGCGGATTGCCATCTCACTCTTGGTTTTAAGCCTTGGATCAGCGCGTCAATAACATTTCAGAGGTTATTGACGCGCTATTTTTATTCTGTGAGCCTAATTTATTTGTAACTTTGCATGGCAAACCAATTATTCAATTAAAAAGCAATGCCATGACAAAGGTTTTCACGTCTTTCGACCACGACAACGAGGCTCGCCGCGACGAGCTGATACGCACCATTGAGCACAGCGTGGAGCGGCTCACGCTCGGCGAGCTGGAATCGCTCTACTACGATTTGGTGTCGAAAGACTATATCCGGAAATGATTTAGTGCTTCGCCTCTTTCTCTTTCAGCAGGTCACGTATCTCCGCCAGTAGCTTCTCCTCGTTGGTTGGCGCGGGTGCTGGCTGAGGCTCCTCCTTTTTCTTGCGTGCCAACGTGTTTATGCCTTTCACCAAGAGGAACACGCAGAAGGCGATGATAACGAAATCGAGAAGGGTCTGGATGAAGTTGCCATAGTTTATCGTGGCGGCAGACATCTTCTCCACGCCAGGAATCTCACCTTCAAGTCGGAGAAATTAACGCCGCCGATGAGCCAGCCGATAGGCGGCATGATGATATCGTCGACGATACTGCTCACTATCTTGCCAAACGCGCCGCCGATGATGACACCGACAGCCATGTCAACGGCATTGCCCTTGACGGCAAACGCCTTAAACTCATCAAAGAATTTTCCCATGATATTTTTATGCTAATGATTATATTCTCACTCTATATATATATTAATGTGAAAGCAGGTTCTCAATTGCAAAGTGGATATTGCAGACGTTGACCTATCAACGACAATGAAGCCACGGCAAACAACTTTTTATTGAAAGATTCCGCTTTTTTATATAATTTAATACTCAATTCATCGGCAAAATTAGAAAATATATTGTATCTTTGCAACCGTAAAAAGGCAAAATTTCTTTTGAAATTATATTTTTGTAAACCTTTATAAACAAAAAGTAAAAATGGCAAACGTAAAAGTAGCTATCAATGGTTTCGGCCGTATCGGCCGTCTGGCTTTCCGCCAGATGTTCGCAGCCCCTGGTTATGAGGTTGTCGCTATCAACGACTTGACCAGCCCTAAGATGCTGGCTCAGCTCCTGAAATATGACACCACACACGGTGGCTATCAGGGCATCATCGGTGGCGAGAAGCAGCACACCGTAGAGTACAAGGACGCTCAGTATGCTGAGGACGGTCGCACTGTAACTGTTCCTGGTTCTATCACAGTGGACGGCAAGGAGATCACTATCTATGCTAAGCCAAACGCAGCTGAGCTGCCTTGGGGCGAGCTCGACGTTGACGTGGTTCTCGAGTGCACAGGTTTCTATACATCAAAGGCTAAGAGTGAGGCTCACTTGAAGGCTGGCGCAAAGAAGGTTGTTATCTCTGCTCCTGCTGGCAACGACCTGAAGACTATCGTCTTCAACGTTAACCACAAGAACCTGACAACTGAGGACAAGATCATCAGCGCTGCTTCTTGCACAACAAACTGCTTGGCTCCTATGGCACAGGCTCTGAACGACGTTTATCCTATCCAGACTGGTATCATGCAGACCATCCACGCTTACACGGGCGACCAGATGATTCTCGACGGTCCTCAGCGCAAGGGTAACCTCCGCCGCAGCCGTGCAGGTGCTTGCAACATCACTCCTGCTTCTTCAGGCGCAGCTAAGGCTATCGGCCTTGTTCTTCCTGAGCTGAACGGTAAGCTCATCGGTGCCGCACAGCGTGTTCCTGTGCCAGATGGCTCTACAACTCTGCTCTACGCTGTTGTTAAGGGTAAGGACGTCACAGTTGAGAAGATCAACGAGGCTATGAAGGCTCACGCTAACGAGAGCTTCGGCTACAACGACGAGGAGATTGTTTCTTCTGATATCCTCGGCATGCGTTATGGCTCACTCTTCGACGCTACTCAGACAATGGTAGTGAAGATCGACGACGACACTTATGAGGTGCAGGTCGTGAGCTGGTACGACAATGAGAACTCTTACACTTCTCAGATGGTTCGTACAATCAAGTACTTCGCTGAGCTTAACTAATACCAAAGACACACATAGTCACTTTTTAGATATATGTGGAGCCGTCCAGTTGTGCACTGGACGGCTTTTTTTATAGGCTCTCTTGGGAACGTGGGCATCATGCGATAACTTAGCAGGGGCGGCACCTTACCATCCTCACACATCCTGCAAAACGCAATGATAGACCAACGTGCAGCTGCAAGATGTCAAGAACTCAAAAGTCCTAATGTGCGACTCCAAATTCCGGAAGACCATAAAGAAAGGGCAGGATTCCAAACGAGGAATCCTGCCCTGAACTTAAAACAGTTGGTAACTGTCAGCGATAAATCTTTATTGTCTTACTTTATCTCAAACACGGCGGCAGACACAGGTCCGAGGGTTACCACGTCGCTCTTGCCCGTCTTGTAGCCAGCCTTGCCCGTTGAGATGAGAGCCTGTGCCTTTGTCTTTGCCGCGCCAACGTGCGGAATCACGGCCTTCACGGCCTTGCCGCTTGGATTCACGGCCACTACGCAGACTTGGTTGCCCTGCGTGCGCTGGTAAACCATTGGGTAAGGCTGCTTCACGTCGCTCAGCAACTTCCAGTCGGCAATGTTGCCAAGGGCTGGCGTGGCATGACGAAGGTTGGCAAGACGGCGCGTGTAGTTGAGAATGGAGTTGGGGTCCTTCTCCTGCGTGGCCACGGTGAGCTTGCCACCGTCGGTCGCCACTGGCAGATAGAGCTTGTCGGGCGTGCAGGTTGAGAAGCCTGCCGTGGCTCCCGGTGCCCACTGCATAGGCGTGCGCGTGCCGGCACGCTCGTTGGAACCTTCCTTGCTTGGCAAGTTCATCTCATACTTCATGCCAATCTCATCGCCGTAGTAGATAAACGGCACGCCTGGCATTGTGAGGAAGAACGTCATGGCCACTTTCAACTGGTCTGGCGTGTTGCGAGTGCCGATGTTTGGACGCTGGTAGTCGTGATTGGCCGACGGGATGGCAATATAACCCTTGTCGCGCGTGTTGAAATAAGAGTGGGAGTAGTTGGTCACGAACTCCTCAATGCCTCCCTTGCCAGCCTTGTCGAAATAGCAATACTTATAGGTTTCTTTCTGACCGGGCCACAGCTTACCCCATGGCGTGTTGCGGTCGAAGAATAGCGAGCCGTAACCAGGCACACCGAAATGAATCATGAAGTCGATGTTGAAACCAGCCGGGATGGCCACCGTCGGGTCAGCCCACTCCGACACGAGCATGCACTGTGGATAGTTTTTGTCTTTCCACGCGCGCATCTCGTTCCATAGCTTTGACGTCTCCACCTTTCCAGGGTCGTTCTTCACAAGCGATGCCGCCATGTCCACGCGGAATCCGTCGACGCCCTTGTCGAACCAGAACGCCATGATGTTGCGCAACTCGCGACGCAGGGCTTGCGGGCCTGGTGCCGTGACTGGCTGCTCCCACTTGTTGTTCGGGTCAGGATGGGCAAAGCCATAGTTGAGCGCGGGTTGACACTCGAAGAAGTTTTTCTCATAATATTTTCCGCGTGGGGCGTTCAGCTCAACATAGCGGCCAATGGTAGACGCCTCTGGCAGGGGTTGCTTGTGGCGGGTCTCTATGTCTTGCTTGTCCTTGTCGCTGATGTTGTCGGTCCAAATGTAATAGTCGGCATATCTGCCGTTGCGGTCTCCGTTGGCACTCTCCTGGAACCACTGGCATTTCACGCTGGAGTGACCTGCCACGAGGTCGAGACAGACCTTTATGCCACGCTTATGCGCCTCCTTGAGAAGGGTCACCATGTCGGTGTTTGTGCCGAAGCGTGGGTCAATCTTGTAGAAGTCTATCACGTCGTAGCCTCCGTCAAACCATCCCGACTCGAAGCACGGGTTTATCCACAGGGCGTTTACGCCAAGGCTCTTGATATAGTCGAGCTTTGAGGTTATGCCCGGCAAGTCGCCGATGCCGTTACCGTCGGAGTCCATGTACGACGATGGGTAAATCTGGTAGAACACCGCGTCGTGAAGCCAGTTGGGGCCTCTCTGGTCTGTGCCTTGTGCCGAGGCCGAAGTCAGTGCCATGGCCATGGCAGCCGTAAATAAGAATTTTCGCATCCTGTTAGTTCAGTTTTTGATAATGCCTGGGGCCAACATGGTCAGCCCCAAGCATGTAAGGTTTATGTCATTTCATGTATCCTGGGTTCTGCTTCAGATTCTTGTTGAGGTTCAGCACCGAGTAAGGTATCGGGTACACACATGTATAACCGCTCTTGTCGTCGTTGTAATCGCCTGATAGCGAACTGTGCGCCACGCCAGGATAGCGGTCCACCGTTGGCTCGGTGAATGTGCAGAAGCGTATCTGGTCTTGTCTGCGCGTGCCTTCCCATGCCAGTTCTATCATGCGCTCATCGAGAAGGTCGTTGAGCGTGAGCGTCGTGCGTGGCGTGGCGTTGACACGGTTGCGTATCTCGTTGACGAGCGCGAGAGCTCCACCCTTGTCGCCAAGGCGATATTCAGCCTCAGCCTTTAGCAGGAGGGCGTCGCCATAGCGCCATACCACGAGATCGTTGTTGTTTTGGCCTATCGTCGATGCCGTTCCGTCATACTCATATTTCTTGAATCTCGCTCCGGCGCATTTCACGTCGTGTGGGTCAGCAGTGATGCCGAAGTCAATCAAGGCGGCAAGCGGCTCATACTCCAATGGCTTTGTCGTGGCGCCATCGCCAAGCGTGCCCGTGTTCTGTTCTTTCTCGAAGTCGCGGTCGCACCAGTAGTTTATCCTGAGGCGCGGGTCTTCGTTGGCCGTGCCATACCCCATCACCTTCATGGCGCGCACGCTGGCGCAAGCGCCGTTCCAGCCTGAGTAGCCAATGGCAGAGGCGTGGTTGTAGTGGAGCGAGCGCACGAGGTTGTTATCGGTAATCTTATAGGTCTTGTCATCATTGGGGCGCACGAAGATGTTTTCCACCGATGTCTCGTTGGCCTTGATGAAGTTGTCGGCATACTTAGGCTGCAGCGAGTAGCCCAACGCCTGAAGCTGGTCCACGCAATATTTCACTGTCTCCCAGCAGTTGCGCTCCTTGCCGTCTACGGTTATCATGATGGTCTTGCCTTTGGCCGACACTGCCTCGCCGAGGGTCTCGCTGGCCTTGGCCTCCTTGCTCATGTCGTCGCCCACGAACATCTTGTAGCTGTCAACACTCGTGTTGTCAATGGTGAACACGGGGGCGTTGATGGCGCACTTGGCAAGGCACATGTAAGCCACGGCCTTTGTCACGCGGCCATAGTATTCACCGGTGTTCTGGCAATGGCCAGTGCCGAGTTCAGGCAATGTGGCGTCAAGTTCCAAGGTGACGAATTTGAAAACGTCGCTGCGGTTGCTCTGCTTCACGTCGTTTGTCGACTGCTGAGACGATGTCACGATTGGCACCTGGGCATAGAAGTCCATGGCGTAATAATAGTAGACGGCGCGCAGGGCACGCAGCTCCGCTATGTAGGTCTTATAGTCGGGATGAGCGGTGAGCATGGGTGTCAGCTTGTCGATGCTGGAGTTGCACAGGCCGATAATCTTGAACAGGTGGTTCCACACCGTGGCGTAGATGTCGACAGACGACTCAAAGTTGTGGAGGAACATGTTTTGCCATTTGCCGCCGTCCACCCAGTCGCCCTGGCGACCAGGGAGCATGGTGGCATCGGATATGAACTCCTCAAGGGTCTGTACATTGTCGGTGCCGCCATATAGTCCGTCGCCTATGGCAGAGTAAACGTTCGCTACAGAGTTGACATAAGTAAGAGTAGCGTTGTTGAAAGCCTCTTCCTCACTGAATTTGCTCTTTGGGTTCTCGTCAAGCGAGCAGGCTGCGAGCAATGCCGTGGAAAGCAGGGCTATGCCGAAGATATGTTTTTTCATAGTGACTATTCATTAAAAGGTTTAGAATGTGATGCCCACGTTGAAAGAGAATGTGCGTGTGAGCGGATAGATGCGCTTGTCGTCCACGCCAAGTGTGCCGTAAGTCGTGGTGCCCTCAGACTGCTGCACGAGAGAGGCCGAGTTGATCATCGGCGTGAGGCCTGAGTAGCCCGTGATAGTGCACACGTTGTTCACTGCCAAGCCGAGCTTAATGTTCTGGATGTACTTGGTCTTGAGCTGCTGCTTGTTGAACGTGTAGCTGAGCTGCAGGTACTCGAAGTTCACATAGTCGCCGTTCTCCAGCCAGTAGTCGGAGATGACCTTGTTCTTGATGCCGCGTGCCGGAGCGTCGGCAAGGACGTTGTAGGTCGGGAAGTTGGACAGGTCGCTGTATGTCATCGACGTGCCGTTGAAGATTTTATGGCCGAAAGCGCCGTTAAACTGCATGGCGAGGCTCCAGTTCTTGTAGTTGAAGGTGAAGTCCCAACCAAGGTAAGCCTTTGGTATCGCCTGACCACAAATCTGACGGTCGCCAGAATCGCCAGTGTCCACGTTACCGTTTTGGTCGAGGTCGGTGATGATATACTTGCCATCCTTGTCGATGCCCTCGCAGTGAGGCAAGTAGAACACGCCGATGGGTTGACCCTCAATGAGATAGGTCACGCCGTAGTTCTGCGTCAAGCCGGCGGCATTGATGCGCGCCACCTGTATATGCTCGGAGGTGGTGAGCTCCTGGCCCTTGTAGTTGCCAGAGAGGGAGTTGAGCTTGTTGCTCTGGAAACTGAGGTTCAGTCCTGAGTTGAAGGTGAAGTCCTTGGTCTTGATGATGTCACCGCGGATGCCAATCTCGAAACCGTGGTTCGACATCTCGCCCATGTTTGCCAGGAGGTTCTCATAGGTGAACGGCGGAACGGGCACGGTGTAGTTGTAGAGCAGGTCCTTGGTCTTTGATGTGTACCAGTCGAGGGTGATGTTGAGCCTGCTGTTGAAGAGGGAGAGGTCAAGTCCCACGTCGAAGGTGCTCTTCGTCTCCCATTTCAGGTCGGGGTTGTCGTTGCTCTGCACGGCAAATGTCGTGGTGTTGGTACCGTTGACCGGCGTCACGCCGTTAGGTCCGTAGAGCGCGAGCGAGGTATAAGGGTCTATGGCGTCCTGGTTACCCGTGACACCGTAACCGGCACGCAGCTTTAAGTTGTTGACCCACTTCACGTCCTTCATGAAGTTTTCCTTGGAGATGACCCAAGCGGCCGAAGCTGACGGGAACCAGCCCCACTTGTGACCGGAACCGAGCTTTGAGGAACCGTCGGCACGGAGGTTGGCGGTGACGATGTAGCGGTCGGCGAACATGTAGTTGACGCGCGCCATGTATGAGCTGAGGGTGTACTCCTTGGAGTCTGAGGTAACATCGCCCCACGACACGTTGGCACCCGCCTGCAGGTTGTTATACTTGAAGTAGTTGGTCTGGAAGCCCTTTGCCTGCTGCATGTGGGTAAAGGTCTTATAGCGCTGGCCCTCCATCACGGCGAGGGCGTCGATGTGGTGCTTGCCGAAGTCCTTGGTGAAGGTGAGCTGCACGTTGCCCATGAGGTCATTGCGCTGTATGCTGTTGAGGTAAGCCCATCCGTTTCCGTTGAGCTCACCCTGGCGTATGTCGTTGGGGATGTATCGCTTAAGGTCGATGTTAGCCTTGGTGTAAGAGCCAAAGGCTGAGAGGAACAGTCCGTCAACGATGGTCCATGTCGCCTTGCCGTGTGCCATGACGACACCCACGCTGTAGCGGTTGTCTATCTCCAGCTGCCCAAGGGGGTTGAAAATCTCGTTGGCGAGCATGTCCTCGTCCCACTTGCCCGTGGTGGCGTTCTTGGTGTTGGGATATGTCGGGTTGTATGAAGCAGCCGAGTAGAATATCTTTTGCATGTCATATTGCTGCTTGCCCTCGTATTCAGAACCCATGACACCCATCTCGAGTTTCAGCTTCTTGTTGAAAGCCAACTGCTGGGCATCGAGCTTGGCGGTATAGTTTCGCATGTCTGAGTTGCGTATGGCGCCTTGCTTCTGTATGAAGCCGAGTGAGGCGCGATAGTTGCCGTTGTCGTTGCCGCCCGAGAAAGCGATGTTATGGTTTTGTGTGATTCCCGTCGAGCGTTCTATCTCGTCGAGCCAATTGGTGTTGCCTCCAAGGTCGTCGAAGGTCAGTTCCATGCTCTTCGCTGTGGCGCGGTAAGCGTCGGCACTGAGCATCTCGATGTTCTTGAACACCTTGTTCACGCCGAAAGTGCCATTATAGGTAATGGAGCTTGTGCCGTTCTTGCCTTTTGTCGTCGTCACCACGATCACGCCAGCTGCACCGCGCGAACCATACTGGGCCGTCTCGGAAGCGTCCTTGAGGATGGTCATGCTCTCAATGTCGCCTGGCTGCAAGGAGTTGAACATCGTCATGTCACCATAAACGCCGTCGATGATGACCAATGGATCGTTACCGCCTGAGAGCGAAGAGGTTCCACGCACGCGGATATTGGTGGTACCCATTGGGTCGCCACCGCTCTGCGAGATGACCACGCCACTCACCTTGCCTTTCAAGGCATCGGCAGCGCTCGTCACCACGCCTTGGTTCATGTCTTTCTTGCCGATACGCTCCACGGCACCCGACACGGTGCGCTTCGTGCCAACGGCATAACCCAAGACCACGACCTCGTCAAGGTCTTGCTTGTCGGGCTCAAGCACAATGTTCGACTTGCGCTGTTGGCCAATCTTTATCTCCTTGTTGGTAAAGCCCACGTAGGAGACGACGATTGTCTGGCCGGGTTTCAAGTCTGAGAGTTTCCATACGCCGTCAAGGTCGGTGACCGTTCCGCCTTGCTGGCCCTTAATTTGGATAGTAGCTCCAATAAGTGGTTCTCCGGATTTGTCTTTCACTGTGCCTTGCACCACTGACTGTGCAAAAGCGCTCATCGTGCAAACCACTCCTAATCCAAGGAGGGTAGCTCTTCTGATTAACGTTTTACCCATAAACGGCAAATTTAAGGTTTATAATTTTAGTTTTGGTTTGGTTTCAGTCGCAAAGATAGGTAATTTTTCCATACGCGTTCAGTTTTTATTCTTTTTTTTTTCGATTTTTTGTGCAATCGTTTGCTCAGCCTGGCATCACTCAAACGTTTAAGGGGCTGCCATGCGGCAACCCCTTAAATGATAATCACGGTCTCCTCAACTTTGGAGGCGGTAAATCGTATTTATATATAATGTGTGTGGGAAGCCTGTTCCCCACAATGGCCTATCAGTTGTAGCAGCTCTCGCCGTGCTCGTAGATGTCGAGGCCTTCCTCCTCGATGCGCTTGTCTACACGCAGTCCGCAGAGCTTGTTGATGCCCTTGAAGAGGACGAAGCCCATGACTGCCGCCCAAACGTCGATGACAATGATGCCGAAGCACTGTGCCCCGAAGAAGCCGAAACCGCCACCATACAGGGCGCCACCGTCAACGGCGAAGAGACCTGTCATCAGCGTGCCGAAGATCCCAGACACGCCATGCACTGAACTCGCGCCCACAGGGTCGTCGATGTGGAGCTTGGTGTCAACAAACTCGATGGAGAACACGAGGATTATGCCTGCCATAAGGCCGATAATGGCCGCGCCAAGCGGACTGACGAGGTCGCAGCCGGCGGTTATGGCCACAAGGCCGGCGAGGATGCCGTTCAACGTCAGCGAGAACGATGGCTTGCCATATTTTATCCATGAGGTGAACATGGTGCCCAGGCCACCGCAGACGGCGGCGAGGTTGGTAGTCAGGAACACGTGGCTTATGGCCACACGGTTAACCTCGCCAGAGGCGGCAAGCTGGGAGCCCGGGTTGAAGCCGAACCACCCGAACCACAGGATGAACACGCCAAGTGCGGCTGCCATGAGGTTATGGCCTGGGATGGCGGTGCTCTTGCCGTTGCGATACTTGCCAAGGCGTGGGCCGAGGCAGATGGCGCCAAGCAGGGCGAGCACGCCGCCCACGCTGTGGACGATGGCTGAACCGGCGAAGTCGTGGAACGTGGTGCCGAAGGTGCGCATCATGAACGAGGTCGTGGAGGCGTCGCAAAGCCAACCCCCACCCCACGTCCAGTGGCCTTCAACAGGGTAGATTATCAAGGAGATGAAAAACGAATAAACGCAATACATGGAGAACTTGGTGCGCTCTGCCATCGCGCCAGACACTATCGTGGCGCTCGTGGCGCAAAACACGGTCTCGAATATCAAGAAACCTTCGGTGGGCAACCCTGAGGCGTTGTGGTAAAACGAGAGGTCGCCAAAGTTGGGCATGCCTATAAAGCCTTGGCCATTGCTGCCGAACATGAAGCCGAAGCCAACAAGCCAAAACAGCACGGAGCCTATCATGAAATCGACGAAGTTCTTGAACAAGATGTTGGCCGTGTTCTTGCTGCGCGTGAAGCCTGCCTCGCAGAGGGCGAAACCTGGCTGCATGAAAAACACCAACATTGCCGCCAACAGCATCCAAACGGTATCTACTGATATTGCTAAATCCTGTACACTCATAATCTTTTACCTTTTAAATATGTTTACAAGCAACATATACATATTTTGTATGAACCCTGACCTTATTTCTCCTGCTCTGCGTTGTAAAGGGCAATGTCGCCTCTCTCGCCCGTGCGTATCCTAACCGTGTCCTCAACGGGAATCACGAAGATGCGACCATCGCCTATCTCGCCTGTTCGAGCGGCTTCCTGAATGGCCTTGATGGTCTTTTCCACGTTTTTGTCGCGCACCACCACGTTCATCAACACGCGCTCGATGCTGCTGGTGTCGTACATCACGCCACGGTAGATGCGTGCCTGCCGCATCTTGCCCTCTCCCCTTACGTCGTAGTAAGAGAACCACTCAATGTCTGCGGCAAGCAAAGCTTCTTTCACGTCCTCAAACTTTGTCTTGCGGATGATTGCCTCAATCTTTTTCATATCAATCTCTCTTATTAGTATATTAACACTTTCATCATCTTATTAGCAGCATCTTGCTAACTTTCGAGTGCAAAATTAATACATTATGATATTTTCTAAACCTTTTCAATGACGTTTTGTTTTAATAATTCTTTCTTTGTTACGATTTGATAGAATATTAACATTAATAATAACTAAGTGTTACTATATTAAGAATACACACTATCACTTTGCAGCATTTTCTAAGAAAGTATATACAAAAAGCGCCTGGAAGTAATTATTTGATTCCAGACGCTCATATATAAAAAGCTATTGATACTTAATCTAATGGTTGATGACGCTTGGCTTTTTCATTTGATGCCCTTCCATGTCATCCATGTCTTCCTCATTCCATCCTTGTCCTATCGCCCTCACACGTCCATCAAGTCGCTCATTATGCGGTTGCTGACGTTTATGCCTTCACGGGTCAGGCGAAGGTGCCCGTTTTCCAAGGCCAATAAGCCACTGTCCACAAAAGCCTTCGCGTTAGCAAGCAGGAACGCCCTGTGACTGCTGTCGAGCCTGTCAAGGCAAATGCCTTCGCGTGTACGCAGCGCGGTCATCACGATGTCGTCGTAGTGAGTGTCGCTGTCTATCTTTTCCTCCTCATAGGGCAAGCGGTCATGTTCGATGGCATCCATATACATTATTATATTGTCCGGGTTCCAATGGCGCGTCGCTTGGTAATAAGAGTGAGCGCCGGCACCTATGCCTATATACGGAATGTCGTGCCAATAGCTTGAGTTGTGCCTGCTGCGCCACTTGCTCACCCGTTCGCCGTCGAACCTCGCGAAGTTGCTTATCTCATAATGCTCATAGCCGGTAGCACCCAGCGTGTCGACAAGCTCACTGTACATCCTAAGGCTCAACTCCTCGTCAATCTCTTTCACCTTGCCTTCCTCAAGCATGCGGTAAAGCGGTGTGCCTTCCTCAAACATCAATCCATAGGCAGAAACGTGCTCTGGGCGGAGCGATATGGCATAGGCCACGTCACGCTTCCAGTCGTCAAGCGTTTCGTCGGGGAAGCCAAACATCAGGTCAATGCTTATGTTGCCAATGCCATCATGTCGAAGCGTGTCCACGGCGCGGTCCACCTCCTTGGCCGTGTGTCGCCGACGCAAGAAACGCAACCGAGCGTCGGAGAAGGTCTGTGCCCCCATGCTCACCCTGTTCACGGGAAGGCCATTGAACATGCCCGCGTGAATGTCGTCGGGGTTGCACTCCATGGTGACCTCGGCATCGGGAGCCACGTCATACACATTATATATATATGTGAAAAGCCGGTTGAGCTCTTCGTGGGTCAACTGGCTTGGCGTGCCGCCTCCGAGATAGATGGTTGAAATCTTTGGCTTGAACGTCAACATCCGCATTTCACGGCAAAGAGCGTCAACATAACGCTGGCGAAGCGACAGCGACGTGGTGGAATAGAAACCACAATAGACACATCGAGAAGCGCAAAACGGAATGTGGACATAAAGGCCGGCGGAGGAAGGCATATCGTTCAAACTATGTATAATTTTCTCTATTTAAACACGAAATTACTAATTTCTTTTAAAATATTGCACATTTCAGCGTTTTTTCTTTGAACTTGTCGGTTTTTTTCCTAACTTTAGCAAGGGTTTAAGAAATAAACCGTAAGAAGAAACCAAGACTAACTTTAAAACACTTTTGATATGCGAGTTTATCAAACCAACGAAATTAAGAACATCGCGCTCATTGGCGCCAAAGGTAGCGGCAAGACCACGCTTGCCGAAAGCATGTTGTATGAGGCTGGAGTCATAAAGCGTCGTGGAACCATAGAGTCGAAGAACACCGTCTCCGACTTCATGCCTGTGGAGCTCAACCTTGGATATTCCGTGTTCCCCACTGTTTTCCATGCTGAATGGAACAACAAGAAACTCAATATAATCGACTGTCCAGGATCCGACGACTTCGTGGGAGGCGCCATCACGGCTCTCAACGTCACCGACCAGGCCGTAATCCTCATCAATGGCCAGTACGGCCCGGAGGTGGGCACGCAAAACAACTTCCGCTACACCGAGAAGCTGAAGAAGCCTGTCATCTTCCTCATCAACCAGTTGGACTCTGAAAAGTGCGACTTCGACAATCTCATACTGCAGATGCAGGAAATCTACGGCAACAAATGCGTGCAGATACAATATCCGCTCGAGACGGGTCCAAACTTCCACAGCCTCATCGACGTGCTCATCATGAAGAAGCTGTCGTGGGGTCCCGATGGCGGCGAGCCAAAGCGTGAGGACATACCCGCTGAGGAGATGGAGAAGGCAGGCGAGCTGCACCGCGCGTTGGTGGAGGCCGCTGCCGAGAACGACGACACGCTGATGGAGAAGTTCTTCGAGGACGAGAACTCACTCACCGAAGACGAGCTGCGCTTGGGCATACGCAAGGGCTTGATAAACCGCGACATGTTCCCAATCTTCTGTGTCGACGCCCACAAGGACATGGGCGTGCAGCGCCTGATGGAGTTCCTTGGCAACGTGGTGCCATTCGTCAGCGACATGCCTGCTTATCGCGACACGCGTGGCGACGAGGTGCCTGCCGACACCAACGGCCCAGAGAGCCTCTACTTCTTCAAGACGAGCATGGAGCCGCACATTGGCGAGGTGAGCTATTTCAAGGTGATGAGCGGCAAGGTGAAAGCCGGCGACGACCTGACCAACGCCGACCGAGGCTCAAAGGAGCGTATCGGACAAATCTACGCTTGCGCGGGAAGCAACCGCATACCTGTTGACGAGTTGGAGGCGGGCGACATAGGTTGCACCGTGAAGCTGAAAGACGTGAAGACCGGCAACACCCTCGACGGCAAGGACTTCGACAACGTGAAGTTCGACTTCGTGAAGTTCCCACGCCCGAAATACTCGCGCGCTATCAAGGCCAAGAACCCACAGGAAATGGAGAAGATGATGGCGGCTTTGCTGAAGATGAGGCAAGAGGATCCCACGTGGGTCGTGGAGCAGAGCAAGGAGCTGCGCCAGACCATCGTGCACGGACAAGGCGAGTTCCACCTGCGCGTGCTGAAATGGCGCATGGAGAACAACGAGAAGCTGCAAG
>OIXL01000666.1_pt1 | contig 15997 bp, 15 predicted proteins | sample 1587761 | NCBI WGS metagenome assembly OIXL01 (sample SAMN03283246) | human gut metagenome | biome: human-associated habitat; material: feces | host: Homo sapiens | place: Peru | collected 2012 | reverse complement strand
GAGGCAGTATATTCGGAGTACAGCTTTATGATGACGAGAAGCTCAACACCCGCAGGCTTGCAGGCAGATACAATACCGCTATTTCCAAAGCGATATCCGAAATGTCCGCAGAAATGAATACGGGCTGCTTTAACAGCTTTAGAGCATGGGAAAAGAGCCTGCTTACGGTGATCGAGGGAAATATCACGGAATATAATCCGCAGCTCAGGGATATGTCCGAGATGATAAAGGAAGAAACCGAAAAGATAGCCGAGCTTGAAGAAGATCAGGCTACAATACAAAAGTCCCTGAATGCAATTGAAGATCTTATGAATTGGAAGGTACTCGATTAAGGAGGCACTTAATGGGAATAAAAAATGTTGTGCGTAGAATAGGCAATTCGGCAGGAGATAAGGTCGCAAAGCTTGCGGCATTAAGCTCCCGTCAGGTAGAAGAGGTACAGCTCAAAAGAGAAGAATATCTCCTTGAAAAGCCTGATCCGACCGATACTCTTGCCGTTGATACGACTTGGCGTATGATGGCAGCAGGCAGTGTGGAAATTTTCAATGCGTATCTTCCGCAGCTCAGGGAGCTGTATCTTCCTGTCGAAAAAGATGCGGAGTATTCCGAACCCTTTAATACCGAACATAATATTCGGTATTTCAATATCACAAAATGGGTTCGGGATAAGAAAGAAAATTCCCTTGAAAAGCTTGTGAATGTGTATGCTGTATTGTCAGACGCAAACTGCAACATTGCATTGGTTTTCAACAGGACGCAGAAGGGTACAAATGTATATCTTGCCGTTGTAAATATTGATAACGCAGAAAATAATGTAAATACCAATTCCTATAAGGACAGACTTATTGAAGCTATCCGCGGAAACTTTCCGGGTGCGGAGTGGCGTGAAGAGGGTATGGGCATTATTCCCTGCATGGATAATGAAAGACCCTATTCGGTTGCGGCGGCATCAAATATTCCCACAGAAAAATCAGAAAAATTTGTCAGCCAGACCATTGAAAAATTACTGGACGGCATTATTCCGACCGAAAAGAAAAAAGAATATACCGTCGTTCTGCTGGCGACCCCTATCAAAGATGTTGAGGAACGAAAGCTCAGGCTTGGTGAGTTCTATTCGGGAATGGCTCCCTATGCTTCATGGCAGACAAACTATACCTATACGGAAAACAGCGCAGTCGGTTCATCTGCAACCGTCGGCGTAAATGTCGGTGCAAGTGCGGGAGTCCAGAACGGACAGAATATGTCTTTTACCGACTCTTCCGCAAATACGGAAAATTCATCTGTGACCGAAACAGAATCACAGTCCGATTCTCTTTCAAGAAGCGAAGCGGCTTCCGAATCAAGCGGTGAAGCGCACAGTGACGGAACAAACACATCGGATACATCTTCCAGCGGAAATACATACAGTCAGAGCAGCAGCACATCATCAACACATACTGACAGTTCAGGAACCAGTACATCCGGAGGGCTGAGTTTGGGGATAAGTGCGTCTGTCGGCACATCGGAGGGATTTTCCGATTCGTCGGGCACTGCTGCAAGTACATCTCAGGGAACAAGCAGCAGTATTGCAAAAACTCTCGGCAAGACCGCTTCCGATACACTTACAAAGGGAATAACCAATACTTTGTCAAATACAGCTGCAAAGACAACGGGCACAGCCGTCGCAAATACTCTCGGCAAGGCAGTAACTAAGGCAATGGCTGCAACATCGGGCGTATCAAAAGCGGTCAATTTCGGAGCAAATTTCGGGGCGAACTTTGCCCGTTCATCTACCGTTACAGCAATGATAGGAAAAAATGAAGGTATTACTCAAAGCTTCACCAACTTCAACATCAGGTATGCCTTGAAGCTTATTGAAAATCAGATGAAGCGTTTGGAACAGAGCACGGCTCTTGGAATGTGGGACTTTGCGGCTTATGTGCTGAGTGAAGATCATAACACAGCCAATAATGTTGCTCATTCATATCTTGCGCTTACATTGGGCGAAGAATCATATATGTCAAGATCTGCCGTAAATGTTTGGAGAGGCAATGTCGAAGAGGAAAGAGATATAACAAGGGAGATAGCGGGGTATATCCGTCAGCTGCGGCACCCTGTTTTTGCCCTTAATACAGATCGCATCAAAGAGGACAGGGCATATAATGTTTATCCCTCTGTTGTAACCGCTACAACAAGCCTTTCGGGCAAGGAGCTTGCCTACTCGCTGAATTTTCCGCAGAGATCAATAGCGGGACTGCCTGTTATTGAATGTGCGGAATTCGGACGGAGCATTGTGAAATACACTGCGCCTGCCGTCGGTGAGGAGCGTCTGAATCTCGGTCATATCTTTCATATGAATCATGAGGAAGAAAACAATGATGTTGACCTTGAAATGAACTCCTTGGCTTCGCATACGTTTATTACAGGCTCCACCGGTTCGGGCAAATCCAATACGGTATACAGGATCCTCGGCAGGGCAGGGAAGTATGGTACAAAATTTCTTGTGATCGAGCCTGCAAAAGGAGAATACAAGCACGTTTTCGGAAACCGCAAAGATGTATATGTATACGGAACAAATCCCGACCTTGCTCCGCTGCTCAGGATAGATCCTTTTTCATTTCCAAAGGGAATACACGTACTGGAGCATATTGACAGGCTTGTCGAGCTTTTTAATGTATGCTGGCCAATGTATGCGGCAATGCCTGCCGTGCTGAAAAATGCTGTGGAAAAGGCATATGAGGACTGCGGCTGGGATCTGACGGGATCCGTAAATGAATACGGAAATGATCTGTTTCCCGATTTTGCCGATGTTGCCCGAAATGTAAAAGCAATTATTGACAGCAGTGAATATGATGCTGAAAATAAGGGAGCATATAAAGGCTCGCTGCTTACCCGTCTGCATTCTCTTACCAACGGCATAAACGGATTGATCTTCAGCGGCAAAGAGCTTACTGCGAAAGAGCTGTTCGATGAAAATGTGATCGCAGATCTCAGCCGTGTCGGATCGGGCGAAACCAAATCCCTTATTATGGGCATGCTAGTTTTGAAATTGCAGGAATATCGAATGACCGTAGGAGAAATGAACGCTCCGTTACAGCATATTACCGTTCTGGAAGAAGCACATGATCTTTTGAAGCGGACTTCTGTGGAACAGTCCTCCGAATCCGTAAATATTATGGGCAAAAGTGTTGAGATGATAGCCAATGCCGTTGCCGAAATGCGTACGTACGGTGAGGGCTTTATTATTGCGGATCAGGCTCCCGGGCTTCTGGATATGTCGGTAATAAGAAATACAAATACCAAGATAATTATGCGCTTGCCCGATATATCCGACAGAGAGCTTGTGGGAAAGGCTGCAAATCTGAATGATGAGCAGATCGCCGAGCTTGCAAAGCTTCCCTGCGGTGTTGCTGCGGTATATCAGAACGAATGGATACAGCCTGTGCTGTGCAAGGTCAGGAAATATGATGCTCCCAAAGGAAAATATGAGTATCATCGGGAGATAGATCCCAATGCGGACTGCCGATCGGGTGAGATGATTGCTGCTGCGGAAATGCTCAGCAGGGGAACAAGGCTTAGCCGTGAAGCAATACTGAACGATATTCTTCCTGTTCTTAAAAGGCACGGTGTAAAAGCATCGGTACAGGCAGCGGCTGCCAAGCTCCTTGAAGATCCTCCCAAGGAGCCGAGAATGACAAAGCTTGCACCGATAATGTCTGCAATGTTCCCCAATGTCAAGGCAGCGGTGGTCAGTGCTTATAAGGATAATCCCGATACAGCCGAATGGACCGACCGTGCGGAGAAAGCGCTGCTCAATGATCTCGTTTGCAGTATAGATGATATGACCCGCAGGGATATTATTCAGGCGGTGATAACCGATTATGTATATCTGGAGCTGGGGAAGCGCAGCGATCTTCAAAGATGGGCTGAGAACGGGGGATTGCGATGATAGATATAAAATCAGTTGCTTTAAATGAAATAAGCAGATCAGAGGAGCTTGAAAAAAGAGACTTTGACCCCGATAAGAGGATAGATGCAGATCATTTGCAGAAACCGAAGGAATATTCGGAATATGATATTGATAAAAGAATTTCTGTCGGCGATAGGGAGAAAGCGGCCCCGAAAGATGCACCCGTAATAAATGAGAATATTTCAAAAAATGAAATTAAAGAAAAAAATGAACCTATCAAAAACAAGCAGGAGGGACTTGAGCGTGAGAGAAAGGTTGAAGAAGAGCTGAAAAGTCAATATCCCGAAAGAAAGGGGTATGAGATCCTGTCGGAGGTCTATCTCCGTGATGAGAACGGCAGCTTAGTCAGGGATCCTCTGACAGGCGAAACAAGAAGAATTGATTTTGTGGCAATTAAAGCCGGAAAAGCAGTAGATTCCATAGAAGTGACTTCAATAACCGCAGATAAAACAGAGCAGTCCGCCAAGGAAGAAAGGATCAGAGCCAATGGCGGAAATTACATACGGGATAACAACGGAAATCTTATTGAAATCCCGTCTGATATTCACACAAGGATCGAAAGGAGAGAATGAATCGTGCAAAAAGTTTATGACAAAGCGTCTTGGCATATTGACAACGGCTGCGACAGGTCCGAGACAATCAAAAAATTTGAGAATGTTCTTTCGTTTCTCAATGATAATTCTTTATTAAGCGATGACGGCAGGGAAATTTTTGGATTCGGTGTTGACAGCAGTATTTCCATAACCGAGAGTATGCTTAACAGGTCGGGAAATGAGTTTATGACAAAGTATTATGACAGCGTGATTAATGAGTCATCTGCCGTTATTGGTGAAAAATTGTCTGTTTTGTATAGGCAGTTCAGGGAAAAATTACAAAATTAAACGGAACAAAAGATTTTTATGGAAGCCATTACTGCGAATTTGATTGGCTTTTAACAATATAACTCATATGTGTAAAAATCGCCTGTCAATACAGCTCTGTTTTTATGTCGTATATTTTCCAAAATATATCTATGCTCTGAAAAACCAATAAGCTCCGCTTTTATGAGCATTGTTTAAATCAATAATAAACTTTTTCCGTATTGTGCCGAAGTATGAGCTGTTTTGTTGACTAACGGTGTTGTCATGATGTATAATTATATCATGATATCGGGCAGAAAATTTAGGGAGAATTTTTTGTCTGAAGAATAAGGAGTGAATTCAATGTTTGAAAAAATCTTCAAACTAAAACAAAACAACACCACGGTCAGAACAGAGATCGCGGCAGGCATTACGACCTTCGTGACAATGGCGTATATACTTGCGGTCAATCCCAACGTTCTTTCCGCAGCAGGCATGGACAGGACTGCTGTACTGCTTGCGACCTGTCTGGCGTCCTTCCTCGGAACGCTTATTATGGCATTTTCGGCGAATCTGCCGTTTGCGCTTTCGGCAGGAATGGGTCTGAATGCATATTTTGCCTACACGGTATGCGGCATTATGGGTTATCCGTGGCAGGTTGCACTGCTTGCGGTATTTATTGAGGGAATCATTTTCATTGTCCTTTCGCTGACAAAGGTACGTGAAAGCATTTTCAACTGTATCCCTCTGGAGCTGAAACGTGCGGTGTCCGTGGGAATAGGTCTTTTCATCGCATTTATCGGCTTGCAGAATGCGGGACTTGCCGTGGATTCGGCAACGCTTGTATCGCTGGTGGATTTCCGTGAGAATTTTTCAACTTCGGGAATCTGCGCACTGCTGGCGATCGTGGGACTGATGATAACCGCTGTGCTTTATATCAAAAAGGTCAGAGGCTCAATACTTATCGGCGTGTTCGGCACATGGATCCTGGGTATGATCTGCCAGCTTGCAGGGCTTTATGTTCCCGACGGTGAAAGCTATTTCTCGCTTTTCCCCACGTTTGCAATGACTGATTTTTCAAAGCTGGGGGAGACCTTCGGTCAGTGCTTCAATGTTGATTTCGGTTCGGTGGGCATTTTCAACTTTATCGCCGTTATTTTCTCGTTCCTTTTTGTTGACCTTTTCGACACACTGGGAACTATCATCGGCGTAAGCACAAAGGCAAATATGCTGGACAAGGACGGCAGACTGCCTGCTATCAAGCCTGCGCTTATGGCTGATGCGATTGCAACCTCGGCAGGTGCGGTGTTGGGCACGTCCACAACGACTACCTTTGTTGAATCCTCGGCAGGTGTTGCGGCAGGCGGAAGAACGGGTCTTACGGCTCTGACAACATCGGTGCTGTTCCTGCTCTCAATGTTCCTGGCACCTATATTCATCGCCATTCCGTCATTTGCAACTGCTCCCGCACTTATAATAGTAGGCTTCCTTATGTTCTCTACCATTACGGAGCTTAAAATGGACGAAACGAACTACACGACCGCAATTCCCGCATATCTCTGTATACTTGCAATGCCGCTCTTTTACAGCATTTCCGAGGGTATTGCCATCGGCATTATTTCATATGTTGTGATAAATCTCGTATGCGGCAAGGCAAAGCAGATCAATCCGCTTATGTATGTGCTTGCGGTAATGTTCGTGTTGAAATATATATTCCTTTGATACGTGGAGGCTGACATGGAAGAGCTTAAAAAATATATTACAAATATCCCCGATTTTCCCCAAAAGGGCATAATTTTCCGTGATGTCACATCGCTTTTGCAGAGCGGCGAGGGATTCTCGGCGGCTGTCGATGAAATGCTTAAACAGCTTGATGATATTGAATTCGATGCTGTTCTCGGACTTGAAGCAAGAGGCTTTTTATTCGGTGCGCCGATAGCTTATGCTAAGAAAAAGAGCTTTGTTCCCGTCCGCAAAAAAGGCAAGCTCCCGAGAGCAACCGTTTCTGCGGAGTATGATCTTGAATACGGAAAAGCCGAAGTTGAGATCCATACCGATTCACTTAAAAAGGGCGACAGGGTCGTAATAATCGACGATCTTATTGCGACAGGCGGAACCCTTGAAGCTGCGGCAAAGCTTGTTGAACAGCTGGGCGGCGAGGTCGCAAGGATCGTATGCCTTATTGAGCTTACCGATCTTAAAGGCAGGGAAAAGCTGACAAAATACGATGTTCGTTCAATAGTTACCTACGAGGGTGAATGATACAGTAAAAAAATGTTTCCGAGGCTGTTATGGCTTCGGAAACATTTTTATTATAAGATGATATTTTTCGGGATATGTCTATTCCGCAGTCCGCAGTCTTTCGATAAGCGATCTTTTTGCCGCAAAGCTGTATGTGATAAGCGGCAGGAATACTCCAAGCACCGCAAAAAGCGGCACGGTAATAATTATCGGCAGAACAGTGAATTTATAGCTGAAAAACCAGAACATATTCTCCAGCAGCCCTGCAATGAGCGGACTGAATATCACACTCAGCAGCAGCGCAGACAATGCCGCTCCGAGGGCATAGAAAAGCCCCTCATACACAAGCATCTTTTTCAGCTGCTTTCCCGTCATTCCCACCGACTGAAGCACCGCAAACTCACGCTGTCTTGCAAATATGCCCGTAAGGACGGCATTGAGAAAATTCAGTATGCCCACAAGCCCCGTTATAAAGCTTAACGCACTGCCCATTATGACAAACATACTGCGGAACGATTCAAACTCTGCCGCATAGGTTGCTTTGCTCTCATAATCAAGCTCGGGCATCGTTTTTTCCGTCAGCTCCGACATGAATTCCTCGCAGCTGCTTTCGGCATCATCGGGAACATCAAAGGCATAGTACATTATTTCCGACGTGCCGCTGTCAGCCATGAAACGCTTTGCATCAAGAACGAACTGATCTGCGCCGTAATAGCGGTAGCTAAGATTATGGGGAACATCAACCAGTGCCGCTACCTCATATTCGATGTCACGATACTCCTTTGGACGGAATGAAAACTGCGCCGTTTCGGGGATATCGTCTGCGGACGGATATATTTCTCCCGTGTCGGTGTTGTAATATTCAAACTCGGAAACATACCTAAGCTTTATCTTGTCGCCGATTTTTGCCCAATGGCTGTTTTTGTTGATTTTTCCATAATCATCGGCTGAATACACCGCCGCAATGTAATTGCCCTTGCCAAGCTTTGAGATATCACCCTCAAAAACGTTCAGCCTGTCAAGACAGAACTGCTCCATTCCGTAAATGTTGGCATCGTCCTGCAAAAGTCCGTCGACCCTTTCGGTGCGCTCGACCATGCCGTTTACGGTTTCCTCATCGTTCCAGCGGCCTGCATTTTGTCTGTACCGATCCTCCGTCACATATTCATAAACCGCACTTGCTGTACGGTATGTGCGTCCGCCGTCCGTTATATCAATATTGGAATCAATATATCCCACAGTTTCCTCGGGAAGAGCGGCTCCCGATGGGTCATACCTGAAATATGAGGCATCTGCAATGATATAATCCGCAAGGGCTCTGTCGGCGAGATATTTGTCCATATCAAAACCGTTCGTAAAAATAAATGTGATGCAGAGCAGCACCACGGACAATGCCATTGAAGCTATCGTTACAACAGTTTTGCTCTTGCTTCTGCCCAGATTTGCAGCCGCCATTTTTAACAGTGAAGCGCCCTTTTTTGACTTTCGGACGGTTCTTTTTACGCCGCTGCCCTCGGTGTATCTTATTGCCTCGATAGGGGATACCTTTGAAGCCGTCCTTGCAGGCTTCATGCAGGAGATAAATACAGTTACCAGCGAGAAAACCGCAGCTGCCGCAAAAATCACGGGGCTTGCCGAAACGGTATTTCCCACGCCGTTGAGCTGTTTAAGCACGATCGGCGTAAGCACATAGCCGCACAGCCAGCCGAGGATAAGTCCCGACGGTATCCCGACCGCAGAAAGAGTCAAAGCTTCGATATATACCATGCGCTTTATCTGCCGACCCGTTGTGCCGATAGTTTTCAGCAGACCGTAGCGGTGAATGTCGTTGGAAACGGATATATTGAACACATTGTAGATTATCAGATAGCCCGTAAAGATTATCAGCAAAAGTGCGGCGGAAACGGCAGCTATGGTTTCAGCGTCAAGATTGTCGGTAAACTGAACAGAAACATATCCCCAGTTCACGCCTATCGCAATGTAATTGTCGCCCTGCTCTTGGCTCTGATAGCCGTGCCGTGCAAGAATATCGTTCAGATCTTTCTCGATATGAGCCTTGCTTTTCAGCATAACTTCCATGGTATAGCTTCCGGTCATACCGTCCTCGCCGGTGGTGCCGAGCTTTGAAAATATCTCCTCCGCACGGCTTTCGGGGATAAGGATATGGCTTGCCGCAGAAGCATCGTCGTGCTTCCACCAGCCGCAGAGGGTAAATGTTTCGGTAGTCTCCTTACCGTCAACATCGAATGTGACGGTAAATTCAGTGCCTATTTTCGGCTCGATGCCCAGAAGTGACAGCACAAGTTCATCTGCCGCCGCTTCATTTGTGTTTTCCGCAGGCAGGCGTCCCTCTTCGGGAGTGCAGAACATCCATTTTGCGGCGTTTTTGTCACAATAGCTTATTTCAACATGATCCTTGTTGAACGGCGGATCCTGCGGCATACCCACAAATCGGCGCTTGGAATATTCTTTGATGAGCTTATCGTCTTTGAGCTCATTCAGCTGTTCCTCGGTGAGATATTTAAAAGTGCCGTGGGCATATCCTCCCGCCTGACGGAAATTGGACTGCTCAAAGCCGTTTGCTATGGACATTATTATTGTAAAAAGGGAAGTGAACATTATCGTTGTGAGTGCAATTGAAATAACAGCGATGATATTCCTCTGTTTTGCCGCTTTAAGGCTTTTCATGCTTAGACGGCGTATGCATTTTCTGTTTGCAACATTCATGATTTTCAGCTCCTTGTCACTATCCTGCCGTCCTCAATGCGGATTATCCTGTCCGCAAGCTGAGCTATCTCTTCATTGTGTGTTATCATGACCATAGTTTGGGAAAACTTCCGGCTGGTTATTTTAAGCAGACCCAGAACGTCCTGAGAGGTCTTGCTGTCAAGATTTCCCGTAGGCTCGTCCGCAAGGATTATCGCAGGCTTTGAAGCAAGGGCACGGGCAATTGCTACTCTCTGCTGCTGACCTCCCGAAAGATTGTTTGGCAGATTTTGCAGCTTATTTGCAAGCCCCAGCGTCTCGATAACGCCGTTTATGTATTTTTCATCGGGCGTGCCTATAATCACGAGGTATCAACACAAACAAATGCCGATTTTACGTTGTAAAAAAATGCAAAAATCATCGTACCGTATCCGCTGAAACGCTTACAGGACCTATTTTTTGAAGCTCTGGCTGTTGCAAAAGCAGTTCTTCCCGAACTTTTCTTAATCTGGTGTAATATGTGCTTAATTTGATTCCGTTTGAACTTGCCTTTGCTTGATTATATGTTTTAACCCCTAATCCGTCAAAGATTAGGGGTTATTCGACATACTGCAGCTCCTTTCGGAGCTTATTTTACCACTTTTTTATTCTGTTGGTAAGTTGTGGGTGGGGTTGGCGGATACAAAGTACATCTGCGTCGTAAAAAAGTTAATAAATTACTTTTGGATATGAAAGTCTTATTCAATGGTGAATTCGCAGGCTACATATATTTTTTCGTCTGGTTTTCGTTCGTCGAAATAGAAAGCTTTAATTATTCTGTAATTACCCTTTGATAAATTACCATAATAATTACTCCATTTTACGCTTTCAGTGGTTACTTCAGTACCCTGTAAAGAATAAAGTATATCATCCCAAATAAACTCAACATTTTCTTCTAATTCAATTTCTTGAAGTTGATACCAAGTATTGTTATCACATTTCTCAACAGCAAACCATTGACCCCAAAATACCGTGTTTGAATTTTTATTGCTGATTTCCAATTCAAGGCAATCGCTTTTTACGGATTTAACCGAAAGTAAAATATTTGCATCCTTTGAAATATCTAATATGCTTTTTGTTCCAACAGTTGCTTGCATATTAATTATCTCATCTCCGTTTTCTTTAATATTACCACAGCCACTAAAAAAAAGGATACTTAATAAAAATAAAACTGTGAATTTTTTCATACTGGCATCACCTTTCCTTTCAACCGCCTCTATATATAAGACCGCTCAGAACTCCAAAATACGTCAAAATTTTTTTTAAAAATCAGGGTTTTGTAATATTTTACAATTATTTGACGACTTTTTGTTTAATAATTACAACTTGTGTGCAGTAAAAATACAGTGCTAAATGTTTAATCAGCACTGTATTATAAAGTTAATTGCCGTACCTTATGCGGTTGAACAATTGCATAAGAGATACGCGGTCAATTCGGAAGTATTTCTCTACATACTCAGAAATCTTGGCATCCATATCTGCCATATATTCTTCTGAACTCATGCTCATTTGCTTTAAAATAATTGGTTTAGCGGCAGCAGGCGATAAACTGCCCCGTTCTTTACCAATTGCGCGGCGTGCAGCTTTTCTTTCTGCACAAACCGTGGAATGTTCCATATGATCTTCCAACATCTTGTTAAGTTCATCATATTCCTCTTTTGTAAATTTACCGTCAGAATATGCAGTATCAAGACGTTTTGCCATATTTCCGTAATATTCGGAAATTCTTTCCTTAGTGGGAATGCCACCAACCATTCCACTGCCTAAGCTTACTTTAACGTAATTGTTAACAATACTTTGAATATGCTTGTCATTAACGTCAATGTCGTTTGCTCGTTCAAAGTAATCAGATGATGTGTCTTTGGGTAATTTTGCCAAATCAAAACTTGCGGACATCTCAAAATAATCCGCTTGTTTTAATTTAGACATATCATTCTGAATGTCAGTAACTTGAAATTTTGTTGAATCAGTATTTGACACTTTGGAAATGTCAATGCGACTTCCTTCTAAAGTTTCATTTAGTTCAACGGAACTTGAACTTCCAAAAGGACTTTCTTTTCCTAAGAGAATGCTGTACAATTCCCTGCCGCCAATGCTTGTAATGTTCATAAATGGACCTCCTTAGAAGCCTTATTTTTTTCATGATTTAGTCTTTTTCCTTGCACTTCTATTATACCTCTTTTGCCTGTTTTTGTCTATATTTCGAGCTTTGGGGGTTGTTGGGGAGAGACTAACTACGTTAGACGTATTTCCCTCTGAGTCAGTAACATAATATATGCACTCGTGCGGTCCTGCTTCCGTAATGTGTGTTGCAAATCCAACAACTTCACCGCCCAATGTTACATTTCCCGTTACATACTCGTTTATGCCGCTTATATTGTAGCTTGAAATTTCATCGCCATCGGGGTCATATGTATATAAATTCTCGCCGTCATTCCATACCCAATACAGTATTGTATCGGTTGTTGCCTTTCCGTCCACAATGCTTTCGGGGTTTGCAACAATCAATGTAAGTCCTGCAACAGGCGCAGAGTTAGAATACAATGATATGCCGATATGCCGTCGTCCTCAACTGTGATACCATTAAGTAAAACAGTAGTGTTTTCGGCATTTTCCAGTTGGTAAACATCGGAAAACATATTATTTACTGACATATCCACATTTGGTGTTTCGCTCGACAGCAGAACGGAATTTTCAAATGTGACTTGCTGAACAAACTCATCAGCCGAAACATTGGCTAACCGTCCTTGATACTTGTTGTTCCGCTTGCTGCTTCTACTTCAACTTGACAATAAGCGGTAGTATCATAGATGGATAGTCCAACAAGAACAGAATGGGTATCCGAATACCGAGACTCAACAGCAGAAGCAATTGTTGCTGTTGCAATCATCAAAACAAGTGCTAAAAAAATTGAACTTAAGCATTTTATTTTTTTACGCATAAAATTCCTCCTTTTATAAACCGCCTCTATATATAAGACCGCTTAGAAAGGGAAAATACGTCAAATAAATGTTTAATTTTCAACATTTTCAGCGATTTTGACAAACTCATCTTTAGGTAAATGTGCAAGTACACTAAATGAATAGCCATTTTCATACCAAATAAGAGTGCTGTAAAAATCAGCATTATTGCTTTCGTAATAGTGATATTCTATTCCATTATGATAAAATGTGTCATATGAGTTATGCTCATTGTCATAGTACGATGTCCAATCATCAGAAATTCCATATTTAAACTTTATAGTGTCAACTTCATTGGAATAAACAAGTGTAACAAATATACGCGAATAATTTCCTTCTGTTAAATAATATCCGTCAGGCACATATCCCAATCTAAAACTATTATCAAAATTATCAACCGTTAATTCTTCGCCTGCAAATTCGTATTTATCATACTTATCAAAAACACTCCTAAAAACGTTTTGAACAGCAGCAAAAACCTCCGGCTGGGTAAGTAAACCTCCAAATATAAGGCTAACTGCAACAGCGACCGACACGGCAGATTTTACAGCAACGTGCTTAAATTGCTTTATTCTGTCTTTTCTGCTGACAGAATTTATAATTTTAAAACGGGGTCTGTTAAAACGAAATGTTTACATGAAGGATGGCAGACAAGCGGTAGCTTAAAAGTGGTAAGGATGGCATTTAATCTGTACTGTAACAGCACGCCAAGCGTTTGGGATTATGAAGATGCAGAGGAACAGGTAAACGAGTGCAGACAGTATACAGTAGAGGATATCTTCTGCTGTGCATATGCACCATATTTTTGGCAGGCAATACAGATCCGTTATCCGGAATATGTAGTGTACAATCAAAAGTTACATGCCATGCTTGGAGGAATAGATTAATGCTGAAAGTGAGACTGATGGGAACAAAAAATGATATTGCATGGTTTCAGAAAATCCTGCAGCGTCATCCTAAAATTGAAGTTATGGAATTATCGGAACTTTATTCCAATAAAGGGACAAGCAAATATTATAGAGCTTATGCTGAAATTGAAAAAAGTAATGTAAATAAAAAATAGTAGAAATACAGGAGAATTATATCATGTGCAAAATAATCGCAATCGCAAATCAAAAAGGTGGAGTAGCAAAGACTACAACCACTATTAATCTTGGAGTAGGACTGTCTAAGGTTGGAAAACGTGTAATGCTGATAGATGCTGATCCACAGGGACATTTGACAATGGGACTTGGTTTTCCAAAGAACTTAAGGGTAACATTGAAAACAATGATGGAAAATATCATTATGGGATTAGAATTTGATCCCAGGGAAGCAATTTTACACCATGAGGAAGGAATAGACCTTATGCCGGGAAACATTGAGCTTTCCGGTCTGGAGGTTTCCCTTGTGAATGTCATCGGGAATGGACATGTCATTATTTACGGTAGAGGACAGAGAAAAAGTCTTAAAAGAATATTTGGAACTTTTGGAAAATGATTATGACTATATTCTGATTGATTGTATGCCCTCGTTGGGAATGATGACAATTAATGCGTTAAGTGCAGCTGATAGCGTTTTGATTCCGGTGCAGCCTCAATACTATGCGGCAGATGGCCTCATGGAATTACTGAAAGTTGTGAAAGGCATTCATCAGAGATTTAATCCTGATTTACAGATTGAAGGGATTCTGTTTACAATGGACAGCAGTCATTATAATAATTCAAAGAGAAATAAGCAGGCAGTACGAGATGCTTATGGAGCAGAGATTAGAATTTTTGATCAGACGATTCCAAGAACAGAGGCTCTTGCCGAAACTGCATCAGAAGGTGTCAGTATTTTTTCTTACGATGCAAAAGGAAAAGGTGCGTACAGTTATCAAGCACTTGTCCAGGAGGTGCTGAATCATGCGTAAACCTAAGAAAGAAATTCAGCTTACTTCTTATGATGAATTGCTTGGAATCAATGAAGCCGAACAGAATACTCTTAATCAGATTGTTGAAGTGCGATTAAATGAGTTACATCCTTTTAGAAATCATCCATTTCATGTAAATGATGATGAAAAAATGGCTGAAACAGTAGAAAGTATCAAGAATTATGGCATCTTAAATCCTGCATTGGTACGTCCTCGCGCAGAGGGAGGATATGAACTGATTGCTGGTCACAGGAGAAAACGTGGTTGCGAACTGGCTGGAAAAAGTAAAATGCCAGTACTCATACGGAACTATACCGATGATGAAGCCGTAATCGTTATGGTGGATTCTAATATACAGAGAGAAAATTTGCTTCCAAGCGAAAAGGCATATGCTTATAAGATGAAGATGGATGCAGTAAAACATCAGGGCATAAAAGACGAAAACGCAGCTTCTGTTGACAGTGCAGATCTGGTTGGACAGGCTGCCGGTGACAGTGGAAGAACCGTTCAGCGTTACATACGCTTGACCTGTCTTATTCCGGAATTGCTGAAATTGTTGGATGAAGGAAAGATTAATTTTACAGTAGGTGTTTCATTAACCTATTTATCAGAAACGGAGCAGATTTGGGTGAAAGACTGCATAGTGTCTGGAGCAAGCTCTGTTACAGGTTCAATGGCAACAAAACTGAAGCAATACAGCGGTGAAGGTAAACTGACAGAATTAGCGGTACAGCTTATTCTGAATGAAAAGAAAACAGAGACAGGAAAAGTTACTTTAACTGAAAAGAAAATACGAAAGTATTTCCCAAAGGAATATAACAGAGAACAGATTGAACAGGTTATCTATGAACTGCTTGATAACTGGAAGAAAAGCCAATAACGAGGGAAGGAGGGAAAGCAAAATGGCAAAATCCGAAAGCACAAAAATAGAGTTTGGTTATTTTCACGATTATGAATCGGAACAGTTTGCTTTTTACCGTATTCCCAAAGTATTATTCACAGACGAATATTTCCGTAATCTGTCCAGCGATGCAAAGGTCCTTTATGGGCTGATGCTGGACAGAATGGCTTTATCCATCAGACATCAGTGGTTTGATGAAGAGGGTAAGGTTTATATTATTTTTACTGTTGAACAGGTTATTCAGTATATGAATTGTGGAAGAGATAAAGCAATGAAAACGCTTGCAGAACTGGATACCAAAAAGGGAATCGGATTAATTGAAAGAGTCAAACAAGGATTTGGTAAACCGGATATTATTTATGTAAAGAACTTTATTTTAAGGACATCAAAAGATGTTAAAAACAATGATGAATCCGAAGAGAGTATTCAACAAAATCGAGAGGTCGAAGAAGTCGACTTATCGGAGTC
>OIXL01000665.1_pt1 | contig 16000 bp, 15 predicted proteins | sample 1587761 | NCBI WGS metagenome assembly OIXL01 (sample SAMN03283246) | human gut metagenome | biome: human-associated habitat; material: feces | host: Homo sapiens | place: Peru | collected 2012 | reverse complement strand
GCGCTGCCGCCAGAGTGACCGCCGTGATGCGGCGGGTGTTCCCGGAAAATGTTCTCATAAAAGCTCCTCCTTTTGCAAATTCAGGGTTTGCGCTGCTCCACGCAGATCCGGTTGGACGGCAGGTCCAGCAGCGATGTGAGCAGTTCGGTGATCCTTGCCGCCACACGGACATCGCCCCCTCCGTCGCACAGCACCGCCACGCCGCGGATCTGCGGCTGGCAGACAGTCTCCGTCAGCGCCGAGCCGTCGTCCAGAAGGACATGGGTGTTCTGGCTCTGCAGATCACCGGACTGAGTGTCCAGTGCATAAATGGCTTCTTCTCCTGTTTCCAGAGTGACCATAACGGTCGTTTTTCCGGCGCCGTTCATCTGCGAGATCAGTTTTTCCAGCCGCTGTTCCAGCTGAGTCTGATAGGCCAGCGTATTTTCTTCCTGCCCGGCAGGCGCATTTTGTTCTGTTTGAGGAAAAATCTCTGAAAGCAGGATCAGCAGCATCGCCAGTACACCAACGGCAACTGCAAGGGCTGCGCGGTTCCGGCTGCTTTTTCCCTTTTCCAGAAGAGAAAGGATGCCGTCCTTCATTCCTGATTTTCCTCCCCTGTCACGATCTCTACTTCAGCTCCGAGCTGCTGACGGAGATACTCTGCCGCTTCTGCGTAAGATGCCGCACTTTCCCCCGGTGGGATCCTCATTTCCGCATGGGAGACGCAAACCTCCTGCTCATTCTGTTCCAGCGCGATGCTGAGAGCAGCCTTTTTGCCGAATCGTTCCTTACACGCCGCTTCCAGATTTTTTTCCAGCTGCTCTTCAGCCTGTGCAAGGACGGCTCCCTCTGTGTCCTGGATGCTGACAGGAGCCTGCACCGGAAGGTCTGTCTGAATCCGCCGGGCACCCGTGCCGGAGAAGATTCGCAGGAAGACTACTAGAATATATAACCCCGCCAGTGCTTTTATGCATCGGCTGGGCCATCCTGGCCCGGTCAGCAGTGTAACGGTTTCGGCGCAGATACAGGCCAGACAAAATGATACGGTCAGCGTCTGGAGTGTTTTCATCCTAGCCTCCTCCAACGAGCATCAATGCCGTTACCCCTGCGGCGGTCAAACCGAAAAACAGCGCCGTGACCGCCGCCATGCATCGGACAGCTTCTTCCATACAGGCAAACAGCGCACTGCAGCGGGCGTTTCCGGAAAACCCGCAGAGAAATGTACATCCCTGCAGAAGCAGCAGGTGCAGCATCAGAGTAAAATACAGCGGCGCAAATTCTGCTCCAAGGTAAGCCAGACAAGCCAGCCCAAGTGAACTTTTCAGAAGATGCATCCCGGCAAAGACCGTTTCCGAAGCAGCGCTCAGCGCCTCGCCGATGACCGGAACACTCCCGGTCATCAGGCGGCTCATGTGCAGAGAAGTGCTGTCCAGCTGCAGTGTGACCGCCCGCTGCAGGCCGAGCAGTGCGGCAAAAAGTTTTCCGGTCCAGCCAAGACCCTTCCGCAGCAGGCCGCCAATCATCCGGCAGCCGTCGGCAAGACCTCTTTGCGAGCTGATGCAGCATGCCATGCTGACGGCAAGGTAGCTCTGCAGCAACGGCTCCAGCCAGAAGGCTGTGCCCTGCGCCAGAAGGCACAGGCCGGAAAGCAGCAGCCCGCAGGCCGAAGCCCCTGCATTGGCTTCGCCGCCCGCGATCAGAACCCCGCCGTAAATCGGCAAAAAGCCGGTGAGGTAATTTTTCCAGTTTTCCATTCCGGCGCAAAGGCCCTGTGCCAACGCGGCAAGGTCGCCCCATAGCAAAGTGCCTGCGCCCGCTGCCGAAACCAGTTCCAGAAGGTCTGCATTCCGGCTTTCGCCCAGCAGAAACGACAGAACGATAAGCAGTAAAAGAAACAGAAAAACATCCGCGTAATTTTGCGCGATCGCCGCCAGAAGCCGGAGCGGATGCAGCGGCAAAAATGACAGAACGGTTTCGAGCGGTTTCCGTGAAAATTCTTCGGCGCTCTGAGGCGCTGCATCCAGATAAGGCCCCCACAACTCCTGTCCCGGCAGACTGCTTGTCCCGGCAGCAGCGGCTGCCGGAGAAACTCTGAGCACCGCGAAAGCAGCGGCTGCTTTGCTGACGGCCATCCATTTCCGGCGTTTCCTGCTCATCCTGCCAGCCCCCAGATCTTCCGACAGACTTCTTCCAACATGGGAAACGCCGCTGCCAGCACAAAAAGCCTTCCGGCAAGGTCGGCGCACCAACCAAGCGAATCAGCCCCCGTCTCCCGGCAGAGCGTACCGGCGTAATCGGTCACGAGCAGGATACCCGTGCAGCGCAGCAGGCAGGAAAAAGCGTCCGTGCCGGTATGTCCTTCCAGTGAAAGAATCCCACGCAGGACCGTCTGCACCGATGGGATCAGCTGCAGCAGCAAAAAAGCGCCTGCAGCGATCGAGAGCACCGCGGCATATACCGGTGAATACTTCTGCAGTAGAAGCTGCACGAGTGCCAGTACAGCAACGGCCCCAGCAAGAACGACCGGCGTGCTCATAGCGCGAACAGCGATTTGATCGTGACAAACAGAGCACTGATCTGCCTGACCAGAATCGACAGCACGACCACAAGCCCTGCCAGCGTGGTCATCATCGCCTGGTCTTCCCTGCCGGAGCGGATCAAAAGCTGATTGAGCACCGCCACAATGATGCCGATGGCTGCAATTTTGAACACAAGATCGATCTCCACACGTTTTTCCTCCTGCCGTCATATCAGAACAAGCGCCAGAACCGTCCCCGCAGCAAGGCCCAGTTTCTGCGAAAGACCCGCCTGCATCTGCGCTTTCTGCCGCGCCCGCTGCAGCGAATCCTGAAATCTTGCGATGTAAAAATCCATCCGTTCACACTCCTGGTCCGCTTCAGCCCGGCCAAGGCCGGAGATGCATTCCGCAAAGGCCGTCTGTTCTGCTGGGAAAAGTGCCTCCGGCGGCGGAAGCTGCTGCAAAAGCCGTCCGGCCTCTGCTTCCGGCGCAAGCCCCTCCTGCTGCAGGCAGCAATAAAGCTGCTGAAGATCCGTCCGCCGGTAATGAACTTCCTGCCGGATCCTTTGAAAAAGCAGAATGGTGCCTTCCAAGGCACGGAGATGCCCGTCCGTCTTTTGGCGGACCGCATCTCCGGCAAGCCAGCCGCACAGCGGGAAAAGAAGTGTTCCAACAACCCGAAACAGCATCAGACAGGCCTCACCTCCCGAATTTTTCCCGGACTGTATCTGCCCTGCAGCAGAACAAGGTGTTTTATCATTCCGCGCTGCAAAAGATACTGCACCTGCGGACGCCGCCGGACATCCTCCAAACCGGATGCATGGACGCTCGCGATGAAATCCACCCCTCCGAAAAAGCCCTGTTCCAGTGCGGCGGATTCTCCGGCGCCGCCCAGCTCGTCCAGCAGGATCGCCTGCGGCGAGAGCGTCCGCAGCGCCATCTGGATCGCTGCTCCTTTCGGCACGCCTGCCAGAACATCCACGTTCGGCGGAGCCGGGCCGAACGCTTCTGGGAACAGCTCGCCGCGCTCATCGATGACCGCTGTCGTGCGTCCTGACCGACCCAGTTCTTCTGCGATTTTCCGGAGCAAAGTGGTCTTTCCGCTGCCCGGTTCCCCGGCAACGAGAAGCCCGGTAAATCCGCCTTTTTGCAGGACACCGCACAGTTCCGGCGGGACAGGAACCGGCACATTCCGTGCAATGCGGAAATTGATGGATGTGGCATTTTGCAGAACCAGTTGTCCGTCGCGGACGATGAACCGCCCTGCAATGCCCGCACGGCAGCCTCCCGGAGCAGTCACATATCCCTGTGCAAGTTCTGTCTGGTGAGTGTGCACGGAACCGCCGCACAACGCATACAGGATCTCTTCCATCTGCAGGGCAGTCAACCGAAGCTCCCGAAGCCCGGCAGGACACGCCGGCAGCTGCTGCAGCAAAGACGGCACTCCGTTCATGGTCAGAAAGATTCCCTGTCCTGCCCGCAGGCGCAGTTCATGAATGCCGCATGCAAGCTCCGGCGGAAGCAGCTCCAGCGGATGCGCCAGCCATGCCGGCAATGTTCGGATCACCCGGTAATACTCGTCCAAAATCCCCATCCTTTCTGTTGCAGGTTCTGCTCCAGTATATGGCCGCCGACCGCCGGATAGAACAACAGCACCTCTGTGATTTTGAAGCCACAGAGGTGCTGTTGTACAAATCATGGATTCCGTTGAAATCAGGCGTTATCGTCCTTCAGCATGTCCAGAAACTCGGCTTCCGTCAAGACAGGCACGCCCAGCGCCTGTGCCTTGGTCAGCTTGGAGCCTGCTGCAGTGCCCGCCACCACATAAGCGGTCTTCTTGGAAACAGAGCCGCTGGCTTTTCCGCCGTTTTTCACGATGAGGGCCTCGGCCTCATTGCGGGAAAGCGTTTCCAGCGTGCCGGTAACGACCAGCGTTTTTCCGGCCAGCCTGTCGCCCTTCGGCTCGCCCTTCCACTGCATATTCAGCCCGGCATCGGCAAGGCGGTGCACCAGATCAGTGGTGCCCTCTTTTGCAAAGAACTCCACCACGCTCTGCGCCATCACACCGCCGAAGCCGTCGATCTCGCCGATTTGTTCGGCAGTCGCTTCCCGGATCGCCTGCAGCGTACCGAAATGCTCTGCCAGCAGAGCGGCAGCCTTGTCGCCGATGTTCCGGATACCGAAGCCGAACAGCAGCTTGTCCAGATTGTTCTGTTTGGACGCTTCGATGGCGTTGAGCAGGTTGTCTGCACTTTTCTCCTTGAACTTGTCCAATGTCAGCAGCTGCTCCCGGGTCAGCGTATAGATATCGGCTGCCGAGCGGACCATTTCTTTTTCCACAAGCTGAGTCGCTACTGCGGTGCCCAGACCGTCGATGTCCATCGCATCCCGGGACGCAAAGTGGATGATGTTGCGCAGAGACTGCGCCGGGCACTCCGGGTTGACACAGCGGAGAGCCGCTTCGTCCTGCATATGCACCACCGGTGCCCCGCAGGAGGGGCAGACCTTCGGCATTTCGTAGGGCACGGCGTCTTCTGCGTGGCGGACTACGCCGATGACCTCCGGGATGATATCGCCTGCTTTGCGGACCTGAATGGTATCGCCGATGCACAGGCCGAACTGACGGATGAAATCCTCGTTGTGAAGGGTCGCACGGGAGACGGTGGTGCCTGCAAGGAACACGGAGTCGAAACATGCCGTCGGAGTCAGCACGCCGGTGCGGCCGACAGCAACTTCGATGCTGCGCAGCGTGGTCTCCTTGACCTCAGGCGGATACTTGAATGCAATGGCCCACCGCGGGAATTTGTTGGTGGAACCCATCAGGTCGCGCTGCGCAAAATCGTTGACCTTGATCACAGCACCGTCCATATCAAAATCCAGTTTCGAGCGGTTTTGACCGATCTGCTCGATCTCCGCAATGGCCTGCTCGATGTCGTGCACCACATGATACCGGGGCGAGACCGGCAGGCCAAGACTCTTGAGGTAGTCCAGACTTTCAGAGTGCCTGGTCAGCGTTTTGCCGCGGATCTGCTGGACATTGAACACAAAAATGGAAAGGCCGCGGCTGCCGGTGACTTTTGCATCTTTCTGCCGCAGAGAACCTGCCGCTGCGTTGCGCGGGTTCTTGAACGGCGCTGCGCCCTGCAGCTCCTGTTCCGCGCAGAGATGCTGGAACGCTTCGTGCGGCATATATACCTCGCCGCGCACTTCGAGAAACTCCGGCGCATTCTTCAGCTTTTTGGGAATGCTGCGGATGGCACGCACATTTGCAGTAACGTCCTCGCCGATTACACCGTCGCCGCGGGTGGACGCCCGCACAAGTTCGCCGTTTTCGTACTCCAGACTGCAGGACAGGCCGTCGATTTTGATCTCGACCACGTATTCCGGCTCGACGCCCGCATCCCGCACACGGCGGTCAAAATCCCGGAGTTCGTCGTAAGAAAACGCATCCAGAAGGCTCTCCATTTTTACTGCATGGGTCACTTTGGGCAGCTTGCTGCTGGCCGTACCGCCTACCTTCTGTGTCGGAGAAGAGGCTGTGATCAGCTGCGGAAACTGCCCTTCCAGCGCCTTCAGCTCCCGCGTCAGCGCATCGTATTCAAAATCCTCCAGCTCAGGAGCATCCTGATCATAGTATAACCGGTTGTTCTTCTCGATTACGGCACGCAGCTCTTCCACGCGCGCTTTTGCCTGTTCCAGTTCCAAAAAATCCACTCTCCTGCCATCCGTTCTTCCGGCTGATCTGCCGCCGCCCGCCAATCGGCAGATCCAGCCGTTTCCCTGTTAGTATACCACACCGCGCGGCGCTCTGCAAAGGTCAGCATCTTTTTCGCATCGCTCAAAAATACAGATTGTATAGCAAGACAGGCTGTTCTTGTATGATATCGGTTTCACGCTTGTTTTTCAGTTGATTGTCAATCAACGCAAAGAAATACGCTTCGTTTATTTTCTTCGGTTTCAATCGTTTTATCGTCATTTTTTAGGATGCTTTTGATGTAAAATTTTTTGTCTGTTTTCACGGAGGAAATTCCTTCCTTTCTTTTTGACCCGCAGAAGGCCGAAAGTTCTTGTCAAGCCTTTTTCGCTCAAAATTTTTAGCAGCATCTTTGGTCAAAACATCAATAGTCTTTTCCGGCAGAGCGTGATACAATAACAAGCGTTGTGCTGCTTTTGCACCGAAACGAAAATAAAAGGAGCTGCTGAACGTGGATACGATCTACCTGCTTCCCGGCGAAGAACGCTGTGTCAATTTCAAAGATGCCGATGGTGTGCCAAGAATCCATTACACCTACTGCTCTTTACACGGCAGGCTTTTTAACTGCACCTGCCGCTCCAAGGACGAGGCACAGCGGCTGTGCGAAGACTGGCTCGTAACACAGGATCGCTGCTACATCAACTGATTTCTCATTTTTGCAAAAGAAAAACCCGGAAAACCATTTCTCACAAGAGAATTGTTTTCCGGGTTTTGTTATCTTATGATGCAGGGGCTTCCCTGTTCTGGAATGAGCTCATCCGGTTATTTTGCGTTTGCCGGAGCGACCTCGAAATCGATCTTGCCCAGGTTGACATCGGCACGCACAATGGTGATCATCATGGCGTCGCCCAGGCTCCAGTTCTTGCCGGAGACCGGGTCGGACAGGCGGATGCCCTCGGTAAGCATGGTGCCGGAGGGGGTCAGGCTGGAAGCCGGAACAAAGCCCTCGACGCCGTTTTCCAGTTCAATGAACAGTCCGCGCTGGGTCACGCCGGAGATGCGCCCTTCATAGCACTCGCCCAGATGGCGGCGGGCATACTCGGCCTTGTAGCAGTCCTCAGCCTTGCGCTCGATCTGCATAGCGATGATTTCGCGCTCGCTGGCCTGTTTGCTGGCCTTCTCGGCAAAATCGCTGTAGCGCAGGATCATGGTGTCCTTGTCGGTACCCTTGAGCTGTGCCGTCATGATGCGGTGAATGGCCAGATCCGGGTAACGGCGGATGGGGCTGGTAAAGTGAGCATAGTCCTTCAGCACCAGACCGTAGTGGCCCTTGGGCTTTTCCTCATAGACCGCCTTGGACATGCAGCGCAGCATGCCGGTGTTGATGATCTGTTCATACGGGCCGCCGCGCACACCCTCCAGAATGGCGCTCAGCTCCTTGGGGGTGGGCACATCCTTAGCAAAATGGTCGTTGATGCCGCAGGCCTGCAGCAGAGTGTGCAGACGCTCCAGCTTTTCGGCGTTAGGTTCCTCATGCACACGGTACACAAAGGGGATCTGCTTGACCCGGGCAAAGTGGGCGGCGCACTGGTTGGCCAGCAGCATGAACTCTTCGATCATGGCCTCGCTCTCGCCAGAGGTGCGCTTTTTCACATCGATGCAGTGGCCGTCCTCGTCCAGGATCAGCTTCACTTCCCCGCTCTCGATATCCATGCAGCCGCGCTCCTTGCGCAGGCGGGCGCGGTGGCCGTACAGTTCCTTCATGGCAGGCAGCTGGCTGAGCACTTCATGGTACTTGCCCTTCAGCTCATCATCCGCGCTGCCGGCCAGCAGAGCATTGATCTCGGAGTAGACGCCCTTGACCCGGCTGCGGATGACCGACTTGACAAAACGGTAGTCGATCAGGTTGCCGTCCTTGTCCAGACGCATCAGGCAGGAGAACGCCAGACGCAGCACGCCTTCGTTCAGGCTGCAGATGCCGTTGGACAGCTGCTTGGGCAGCATGGGCACGACCTGATCGGCATAATACACGCTGGTGGCACGGTTGAACGCTTCATTGTCCAGCTCGCTGCCGGGCTTGACGTAGTGAGAAACGTCCGCGATATGGACGCCCAGCTCAAAGCCGCCCTCCGGAGTCTTGGTCAGACTGATTGCGTCATCAATGTCCTTGGTTTCAGCGCTGTCAATGGTAAAGATAGGCAGGGCGCGCAGGTCCATACGGCCTTCGGTGTCCTTCTCGGTGACCTCGGCATCTTCCAGCTTCTTGGCTTCCTCGCGGACCTTGTCCGGGAAGCGGCTGCGGATGTCCTGCGCATAGAGCAGAGCCTTGGCGCAGCGCTTTGCTTCGTCCGAGCTGCCGAACCGCATGGCAACACCCACACGGTGATCTTCCTGCCGGTTGCCGCGCTGCAGGATCTCAACGGCCACCTTGTCGCCGTCCTTTGCGCCGCCTTCGCAGTCACGCATGATCTGCATGGAGATCGCCGGGCAGTCATCCGGCACAAACTTCAGCCGGCCCTCGATGCGGCGCACCGTGCCCACCAGATCATTCTTTTCTTCCAGAATGGCGAGGATCTCGCCCTCGTCGCTGCCCTCCACGCGGGGGTGCTCAAACTTTTCCACCAGGACCTGATCGCCGGGCATAGCGCCGCGGGTGAACCGGCCCGGGATAAAGATATCGCTGGTGCCGTCCTCCAGCATGACGAAGGCAAAATTCTTGCCCAGCTTGACCACCTTGCACAGCAGAGCCTTGTCTGCCCGGCCGGAACGAACCGTGAAGAACACGCCCTGACGCTGGCAGATCACTGCCTCATGCACCAGCTGATCCACAGCTTCCATCACCTTGCGGTCCGCGCCGCGGTCGCCGCCGAACTTTGACTTCAGATCCTTGACCGTGCACGGCTGATTCTGGATCGCGTGCTCGATTTTATCACGAATTGCCATAGTTATTTTCTCCTTGCTCTTCCATGGCTGCAGCATCCGACGCGCTGCAGCCCTGCCATTTGCGGGCACATTTGCCCCACCCCGCCTGCGGTGCCTCTTTCACGCACGCACCGGCGCACTGTTACAACGCAGAAAAACAGCCCCGTCCTTCTGATACGGGGCTGTGCGAACCTTGTTAACCTGCCAGACGGCCAGCAAACAGACATGCCAGAATGGCAACCACAAAGAAGATGATGCCTGCAATGCGGGTCACCTTGGCCAGCATCTGATCAGCCGGGGTCAGGCGTGCATTGTTTGCACCGCCCGCGCTGCCGTTGATGGCGCCGGAAAGGCCCTGACCGTGCGTATGCTGCATGAGAGTGAGGAAAACGATGACGAGCGAAGCGATCAGCAGGATCGCACCGCCAACAATTTCGATAACAGACATGGGATGAAACGCTCCTTTTATTTTTATCAATAAAAACTACGCAAAAATACAATCTTATAGTAGCATAACAATTCCGAAAAAGCAAGCCGAAACCGCGCTTTTTATTCAAGAAACTGCAGAGCAGTGCATAATCGCGCAAAAATTTCTGCGCTGGAATACGCCGGACGGGTCTGCCCGTCCTGTAAAACCACGATGGTAAAGCGCGGCTTCTCTGACGGATAAAAACCCGCAAACCACAGGTTCATGCGCTCTGTTCCTTCCTGCGTGAACTGTCCGGTCTGCGCCGTTCCGGTTTTGCCGCCCGCACCGCCTGATAGACCGGCCGCATCCTGACCGGTACCCGTTTCCACCACCTGCTCCAGCATTTTACGCAACGACTCGGCGGTTTCTTCGGTCATGACCCGTCTGCGCTGCGGGTGCGAAAGCACGTCCAGCGGGGTGCCGTCTGCTTCGTTCAGCGTACATTCCGCAAAGAACGGTGTGCGGTAAATGCCGCCGGATGCGACGGTATTCATCATGGCAGCGACCTGCACCGGCGCTGCCAGCAGCTTTCCCTGCCCGAAGCTGAAGTTGGCCAGCTGCCCGCTCTGTGCCAGTTCGCCCGGCGCAGGCAGGTTTCCGGCATCCGCATACAGGCTGCCTGCCACCGGGACAGCCTGTCCGAAGCCGAACTGCTCCGCCGTCTGCAAAAGCTTTTCTGCGCCAAGTTTCTGTCCGAGACGGATAAAATAACCGTTGCAGCTTTTTTCCAGTGCTCCCGCGAGGCCCACCGTACCGTGCGCCGCACCGCCTGCACAGCGGAAAATTTGTCCGTCCACAACAACGGCACCGGTGCACTCGTATTCCGGCAGAACATTTTCTTCCAGTGCTGCCGCCGCCAGAACCGGCTTGAACGCTGAACCGACCGCATAGCTTTCCAGCGCCCGGTTCAGGAACGGGCCGTCTGCAGCATTCAGGCTTGCGGCAATATTCTGCGGATCATATCCCGGCACGCTGACGCATGCGCGGACCGCCGCAGTTGCGGTATCCAGAACCAGAATACAGCCGCTGGTCATCATTTCTGCCGCCGCTGCTTCCCCCGCCCGCTGCACCGGGCGGGAGATCGTCAGCCGCACGCCGGCCGCTCCGCTGTCCTGCCGGGTAAACTCCGCCGCCGTTCCGGTACGCAGCCTGCCCTGCGCGGTAACACTGCAGGCAATGGTGTCATGTGCGCCCGTGCCAGCCAAAAAGCCGTCCAACGCCTTTTCCAGCCCGGCGGCCCCATGGCCGTTGCTTCCCAGATAGCCGATCAAATGCTGGCACAGCGGCGTTTCCGGATACCGCCGGGCCGACGGATAGCAGGTGACCCCCTGCGCGGAAAGATCCCGGGACACCTCCAGCAAAAACGGTGCAGCGCGGTTGCGGTTCCGGTACAAAAGAGCCTGCCCGGCACTGTCGGTGATGCCGTAGAGCCGGGCGTAGCTGTTTTCTCCCGGAAAGCAGAGCGCCAGATACCCCGGTTCCAGCCCGGTGAGCAAATTGCCGCTGCAATCGTAAAAGTTGCCTCTCCGTGCGGGAAGAGAAAGCTTCACCGTGCTCTGTGCATCCGCCCGGGCGGCGTAGGCACTGTTCTGCGCCAGAAGGTACAGCCGGCACAAAACAACGGCAAATCCGAACAGCAGAGCTGAATACAGTGCAAGAACCCGTCTGCCGGACATATTTTACGCCCCCTTTTATAAAAAGGATGGGCAGAGCGAAACGGCGTTATACAAAAATCGGCACCCGCTTTTTGTGGCAGGTGCCGATTTATTACCTTATAGTGCGCTTGATTTTCTGGTGTAAGCGGCGTAAGTCTGGCGTAGATTCGCTTTTCCACTCTCAAAAAATCAAGCTATCATGCGGCTTTTGGCTGCGGCTTAGTACATGCCGCCCATGTCACCGCCGGCAGGTGCAGCAGGAGCCGGGGGTTCCGGCAGATCTGCAACCAGGCTCTCGGTGGTCAGCACCATCTCAGCAACGGATGCCGCATTCTCCAGAGCAGAACGGGTGACCTTGGTCGGGTCAACAATACCTGCGGCGATCATATCATCCACATAGATCTCGTTCTGAGCATCGAAGCCATAGTTGGGCTTGTTGGCGGAGATGATCTTGTCGATGATGACGCTGCCTTCCAGACCGGCGTTCTTGGCGATCTGGCGCAGAGGAGCCTCCAGAGCCTTCAGCACGATCTTGGCGCCGGTGCGCTCGTCGCCTTCCAGCGTGTCGCACAGCTCACGGACAGCGGGGATGGCGTTGATGGGAGCGGTACCGCCGCCGGCCACGACGCCTTCCTGAACAGCGGCCTTGGTTGCGTTCAGAGCATCCTCGATGCGCAGCTTCTTGTCCTTCATCTCAACTTCGGTAGCAGCGCCGACCTTGATGACAGCCACACCGCCGGCCAGCTTTGCCAGACGCTCCTGCAGCTTCTCGCGGTCGAAGTCGCTGGTAGCAGCCTCGATCTGGTTGCGGATCTGAGCAATGCGGGCTGCGATGGCGTCCTTATCGCCTGCACCGCCGACGATGGTGGTGTTCTCCTTGGTCACCTTGACCTGACGGGCATGGCCCAGCATCTGCAGGGTTGCATCCTTCAGCTCATAGCCCAGATCAGAGGAGATCACAGTGCCGCCGGTCAGAGTTGCGATATCCTGCAGCATCTCCTTGCGGCGGTCGCCGAAGCCGGGAGCCTTGACAGCCACCACATTCAGGGTGCCACGCAGACGGTTGACGATCAGGGTGGACAGAGCCTCGCCCTCGATGTCCTCAGCCACGATCAGCAGCTTCAGGCCGTTCTGCATCACCTGCTCCAGCAGAGGAACCAGATCCTGAATGACGCTGATCTTCTTATCGGTGATCAGGATAGCGGCGTTGTCCAGATCTGCCACCATCTTATCGGTATCGGTGACCATATACGGGGTCAGGTAGCCGCGGTCAAACTGCATGCCTTCCACGATCTCGTTGTAGGTCTCGGCAGTGGTCTTGTTCTCCTCGATGGTGATAACGCCGTCGGAAGTGACCTTCTCCATAGCCTCCGCAATCAGACGGCCGATCTCAGGGTCGCCTGCAGAAATGGTGCCGACACGGGCGATATCATTGGAGTCCTTCACCTTCTGGCTGTGTGTCTTGATGGTTTCAACAGCCTTGGCAACAGCCTTGCTCATACCGCGGCGGATATCCATCGGGTTTGCACCGGCGGTAACATTCTTCATGCCCTCGGTGACCATAGCCTGTGCCAGGACGGTTGCAGTAGTGGTGCCGTCGCCTGCAGCGTCATTGGTCTTGGTTGCGACCTCGCGCACCAGCTGTGCGCCCATGTTCTCGAACTCGTCCTTCAGCTCGATCTCTTTTGCGATGGTCACGCCGTCATTGGTAATGACCGGGGCGCCGAACTTCTTGCTCAGCACCACATTGCGGCCCTTGGGACCGAGGGTGATCTTAACGGTGTCTGCCAGGGTATCGATACCGGCACACAGTGCCTTGCGGGCTTCCTCGCCCTGCTTGATCTGCTTAGCCATAATCAAATCGCTCCTTTATAAAGCTGTATTTTCAAAAAACAGAGGGATAAAGCACTCAGTCCTCAACGACTGCCAGAATGTCGCCCTGACGGACGATGGTGCACTCTTCGCCGTCCACCTTGACTTCAGTACCGGAATACTTGCTGGTGAGGACCTTGTCGCCGACCTTGACAGTCATCTTGACTTCCTTGCCGTCCACAACGCCGCCGGGGCCGACAGCGATGACTTCAGCAACCTGAGGCTTTTCCTTGGCACTGCCGGTCAGGATCAGACCGCCCTTGGTGGTCTCCTCAACCTCAACAGTCTTGATAACAACACGGTCTGCAAGAGGAATGATCTTCATAGTTCTTGCCCTCCTATAGTAAAATTATTTGAAACATTGTTGCCGCCGGAGGAGCCTCGTGTCAGCCGCTCCGGTTTGTTTAGCACTCTTTTTCTCTGAGTGCTAAGAGTATTGTACTCATCTTGACTGGAAAAATCAAGACTTTTTTTGCTTCTTTTTGTTAAGAATTTATGTCCAGAGAGAAAACTCTCGTATCGGCGTTTATATCCGAATCGATCTTACAACAAAAAAGAGCCGTTCTCCCAGCTTATCTGAGAGAACAGCTCCAAAGTTCTATTGCGGAAATATCAGATCGAAATCGTGTTGCAAACATCGATCAGCACCGGATCCAAGGTCTTGGTCATTTCAAGAGCCTCATCCACCGGGTAATCCACCAGCTTCTCGCCCTTCATGCCGACGATGCGGTTATACTTGCCCTGCTCCAGCAGGCAGACAGCATGATAGCCCATTGCAGAAGCGTTCACGCGGTCACGCAGAGTGGGAGAGCCGCCGCGCTGGACATGGCCCAGGATGGTCGCACGGGAATCGATGCCGGTACGGGCCTGGATCTCGTTGGCGATCTCCTGTGCGTGGCCGACGCCTTCAGCAACAATGATGATGAAGTGGCGCTTGCCGGTCTTCTGGGTCTCTGCGATCTTATCCAGAATATCGCGCTGCATGTCAAATTCCTTCTCGGGCAGAAGCACAGCCATTGCACCGGAAGCGATGGCAACGTTCAGAGCGATATAGCCGGCGTTGCGGCCCATGACCTCGACCACACTGCAGCGGTCGTGACTCTGGGTGGTATCGCGCAGCTTATCGATCATTTCCAGAGCGGTGTTCATGGCAGTATCGTAACCGATGGTGTAATCCGTGCAGGAAATATCGTTGTCGATGGTGCCGGGCAGGCCGATCATAGGGATGCCGCGGTGTGCCAGCTCACGGGCACCACGGTAAGAGCCGTCACCACCAATGACGACCAGAGCATCGATGCCGAGCTCACGGCACTTTTCAGCGCCCTTGTCCTGGCCTTCTTTGGTCTTGAACTCAAGGCAGCGGGCCGTATACAGAATGGTGCCGCCGGCAGAGATGATGTTCGAGACACTGCGCAGGTTCATCTCAAAGCATTCGCCGTTCAGCAGGCCGTTGTAGCCGCGCTGAATACCGATCATGCGATAACCCTTGTGCAGGCCGGTGCGAACCACCGCGCGCACAGCAGCGTTCATGCCGGGAGCATCACCGCCGCTTGTCAGCACGCCAATCGTTTTGATCTGCTTTTCCATACGAGAGATTCCCTCCAATTTGTTTCTTCATTTACCCATGAGCCGCCGCCCTCTACGCAGCTGCCCATTGCTTTGCTCAAAGATCCTTTTGATCCCTTAACTCGCCTTTGATAATTATATCACACTCGGTTCAATTTGAAAACAGCCAGTCCAGCAAGTTTTGTGTGAGATTCGTGCACAGAGATGTTATTTTGTTGCAACATTCTTGCTGCCGACCAGTCGTTCCAGCTCCTGAAAGAACAGCGGGTGGCCGGAGGTATACAGCCGCCGGGGAGCCGCCAGTTTCTGCTTTGTATCTTCCAGATACAGGATCACCGGGATATCACCGTCAAAGATCTCCAGCAGATTGACGACCTTGGCATATTCCCGGCTGCTGCGGGAGGGCAGCCGGATATAAACCCGCTTCGCGGCAGACCTGAGCGGGTCTTTCCGGCCGTGATCCGGTGCTGCGGGGTTATAGGTCTCAATGGGGATGATACTCTCGGCCAGCAGTTTGGAGGCTTCATCCTCCCGCACGGACAGGCGGCCGTCGATGACAACGACAGCGTTTTCCTTCAGTGCGTCCCGGTACTGATCCAGCACCTTCGGAAATACGATCACTTCCATAGTGCCGGTCAGGTCTTCGACGCTGGTAAAAGCCATCATGCTGTTGGACTTTGTGGTCATCATACGGTTCTTGACCACGGCGCACACGATGCGCACCCGCTCGCCGTCCGGCACACGGGCATCCTCGCCGGTCAGTGCTTTGATTGTGTGAGATGCCACCTTTGCGGACTGTTCCCGGTACGCATCCAGCGGGTGGCCGGACAGGTACAGTCCGCTGACCTCCTTTTCCTGCTGGAGCAGTTCCTTGTGGCTGTACTCCGGCAGTTCGCGGATCTCGTAGACGTCCTCTTCCCCGCCGTCCTGCGCTGCCCCGCTCATCACGGAGAACAGATCCAGCTGGCCGTCCAGATTGCGGCGGGAGTCGGTCTCGATGCTTTTCAGGATGCCTTCCACCGCCTCCACAAGGCTGCGGCGGTTATAGCCCATCCGGTCGAAGGCGCCGGCCTTGATCAGGCATTCCACCGCCCGGCGGTTCAGTTCGCTGCCGTGCATCCGCTTGCAAAAGTCGTACAGGCTGCTGTAGGGGCGGCCTGTACGCTCCTGCACAGCGTTTTCGATCAGGTTGCGGCCAACATTCTTGACGGCGTTCAGGCCGAAGCGGATCTGTCCCTTGTCATCTGCAGTAAAACCACCGCCCGAAACATTGATGTCCGGCGGCAGCACCTTGATGCCAAGGCGGGCGCACTCGCCCGAGT
>OIXL01000664.1_pt1 | contig 16002 bp, 5 predicted proteins | sample 1587761 | NCBI WGS metagenome assembly OIXL01 (sample SAMN03283246) | human gut metagenome | biome: human-associated habitat; material: feces | host: Homo sapiens | place: Peru | collected 2012 | reverse complement strand
TAATGGCAATTTTATTTTTAAACTCGCCCCTATTTGAAGGTATTACTTTTTTAGGAATATATCTTGTTTTACTGTCAAGGTCCTTTTGAGCGATAAAGCGCTTAACGTCATCAATAGCAACTGCTTCATCAAGAGTTGCTCTTGTGCAAGCCTCCTCGCATCTCTTATTGCAAACTCTGCCGCAAACTGCAGGGAAAGGGTTATCCTTTTTAATAAGAGCCAAAGCATCGGTATATCTGCTTTGAGCCGCCATTTTAAGATAGCCTTGAACTGCGATATGAGCGGGGCAGGCAGTCTTGCAAGGCGACGTACCTGTATCGTAGCAATTAATTCTGTTTTTATCTCTATAATCCGGCGACCATTTTTCCTTGCCCCATTTAACTGCGTCAGGAAGTTCTTGCTTAGGATATGTAACAGCAGAGCCGTCTTTTTTGCAAAACTTTTGACCGAGCTTAACGGCACCGGCAGGGCAAAATTCAACACACTTGCCGCAGGCTACGCAATCCTTAGCCTCAACCTTAGCCACATACGCCGAGCGTGACATATTAGGAGTATTGAAAAGTTGAGATGTACGAAGCGCATTGCATACCTTTACCTGGCAATTACAGATAGCAAAAATTTTATTTTCACCGTCGATATTGGTAATTTGGTGAACAAAACCGTTATCCTCGGCACGCTGAAGAATTTCCATAACCTTTTCACGTGTGATATAGTGGCCCTTATTTGTTTCAACAAGGTAATCCGCCATATCGCCGACACCGATACACCAATCCTCAGGGTCATCGGCACAACCTTCGCCGCACATTGCACGGCTATAACGGCACGAACACGGGCCTGCCGCATATTTGCCGTCATATTTATCAAGCCAATGAGAAATATGTTCCACATCAGCTGACTGATTTTCCATTGAAATTGCCTTTTCAACAGGGATAACGTGCATACCTATTCCTGCGCCTCCCGGAGGCACCATCGGCGTAATTGCTTCAAGCGGAAGCTGAGTCATACGCTCAAAGAAATTTGCAACTTGCGGATGCTCACAAATATTATCCCATTTCATATTAAAGAATTCTGCGCTTCCGGGAACGAACATAGGAAGCATATATTGCTTTTCATGCTCCGCATTTTCCCAATTAAATTCAACAAGACCTATATTTGCCATTTCCTTAAGAAGCGGCTCAAGGTAAGCGGCACTTTTACCCGTAGCTTTTATAATTTCCTTAAGCTTCATACCCTTGTGTACCTTCATCTTAAGGGCAACCTCTGCCATCTCGTCGGTTACAATTGAAGCAAGACCCCAATACTCAGGGTCGTTAACGGTAAGCTCTTTACCTACCTTTGGAAGCCACGGCAATTTATACAAAACTCTGTCTGTAATATGCTTGCCGAGTGCCAAAATTAACGGACGTGCAGGCTCGTTTGAATGATTTTCATAATAATGCATCACTCTGTCATCGTACACCCTATCCTCAGGCGGCTTGACAGTATCGAATTTGTATTCATACTCCTTATTTGACATAGTATTCTCCCTCTAAAATATACATCTTATGTCATAAATTACAATTTCATTTTATATGTTTGTTAATTATTTGTCAATATACAATTAAAGGCAAAATGTCATATTCGGGAATGATTAATATTTAGTTTATTTTTTTATTCAAGGCTCTTTTAAACGCAAAAAGAGACGGCATTTCTGCCGTCTCCAAATGCTTTAATTAAAGTGTCAGATTAGTCTTCTTTTCCACCGAAGCCCCAGTCAGTACCCTCTCCGGATGTAGTAATAACATCAGCTGTCTGAGAAAATTCATTAACCTCTGACACCGGCTTTGTATAAAGCTCTTTCATTAGGTGTGTCCTCCTTAATTTATCAAAGCTCGCCTCCACCCCTTAAGGCAGAGGTGAAAGCTTTGCTAAATTGTGTTAATTAAGCATTATAGTCGTAAAGTGATGCTTCTGAATAGTAAGTATGAACATTACCATCTGCATCCTTAGTAACTACGAATGCTCTTGCGCCGGCAACGCCTGTCTTTGCAGTAAGACCGTAGTTCAAACCAATCTGTGAAGCGTTGGTGTTGTTATAAATAACTCTAACCTTACCAGGATTTGTACCTGATGCAGTCTTGCCAACGTTTTCAAGTGTAAGGTCAGAAGCTGTTACATTCTTACCGTATACGAAGCCCTGGCTAACTACTGTCTCATTATCAGCAACAGTACGTGTTGCAACAAAGAGAACGTCGCAATCTGTAGCTGAAGGACGAGTTGTTGAAACGATAGCAACCTGAGTCTTAGAAGTGTCATCAGCCTTTGTAACTGCTGTGAGTTCGATATCCGAAGCACAGAAGAATGAGTATGATTCACCGTAACCAACTGTTGCGCCGTTTACTGTCCATGATGTTGCGCCTGCCTTAGTAACTGTTACCTTAGCGTCATATGCAACATTTTCAGCCTTGCCAGTGTAGTCCTTGCCGTTAACTGTGATTGTTGCGCCTGCAGCCTTAACTGTGTAAGTCTGAGTAGCATCCTTCTCATAGATAGCTCTGATGGTCTTACCTTCTGTAAGAGCGGTAATATCATCGTTTGTAAGAGCCCAGCCCTTGAATGTATAACCAGGATAGATAGGAGCAGTTGCAGGAACCTTAATGTCAGCACCGCTTGCTACTTCCTGAGTTGATACAACGTTACCGTACATATCAATGAATACAACTACGAATGTTGTTTCAGCTGTTTCTGTAAATACAGGAGTTACCTCTGTATCAGCAACTGCTGTGAATGAATATGTTTCGTCAGTTGAAACGAGCTTGTTAGCAACCTTCCAACCTACGAACTCTGCACCCTTATTAGCCTGAGCTGTAAGAGTTACAGTTGAGTTAGCAAGAACCTTAGTAGTCTTACCGTTTGTTGCGTCCTCGCTGTTAAGAGTTGTTGTACCGTAAGCAGTCTTAGCAACTGTGATATCATAACCCTTAAGCTGAGGAAGAACCTTAGTTTCGAGAACCTGACCGCAAATTGTACAGCTTGTAACTTCTGAACCCGGCTTATCAAGTGTAGGCTTTGTTACAACAGGTGTACCCTTTGTGCAATCTTCTGTTACAACCTTAGCAACTTCGTCATAGTTAGCGTTTGCTGTTACAGCAGAAACTGCCGGCCAGCTATACGTTGTATGGCTATGAGTCTTACCATTTTTGTCAGACTCAGCAGCTGTAGGAGCTGTGTTTGTCTTTGGAGCTACAGGAGTAGCGCCTGCAGCAAGCTTCTGAGTATCAACTACTTTGCCTGCATCGTTTGTAAATGTGATTGTATAAACCTTAACAAGACCCTTAACTGCATCTTCAAGAGCAGTAGCAGCAGCAGTTACCTGTGCCTGATCTGTATAAGCTTCAACAGTAGCCTTAGCGTTAGCTTCAAGAGCAGCTGTTACCTTAGCATAAGATTCTGCTGTGTAATCGTCAGCCTTTACAGCCTCTGCCTTAGCAAGTGCATCATAGTAAGCTGTACCGTCAAGCTTAGCAAGGTCTCTTACATTTTCGTGATGGCATACTGAGCATGTAGCCTTTTCAGTACCTGCCTTAGCAATTGTAGAAGCAGTTACAGTTGTGTACTCACCGTAAGTACAATCTGACTTAACAACATTAGCCTTTTCAGCAAATGTGAATTCGCCTGTCTTTTCCCAAGTGTAAGTTGTTACTGTATGAGTACCGTTCTTATTATCAACTGTTGTAGCAGCTGTGTTAGCAGGAGCTGTAGGAGCAGCGCCCTTATCAACTGTTACAGTCTGAGTTTTACCGCCAACGAATGTGTAAGTATAAACATCTGATGTCGGAAGAGCCTCAAGACCCTTAACTGCATTTTCAAGAGCAGTAGCAGCAGCAGTTACCTGTGCCTGATCTGTATAAGCTTCAACCTTAGCCTGAGCGTTAGCTTCAAGAGCAGCTGTTACCTTAGCATAAGATTCTGCTGTGTACTTAGTACCGTCAACTTTCTTTGCAGCATCAAGTGCAGCATAGTAAGCTGTACCGTCAAGCTTATCGTCCTTAGTCTGAGTATCTTCATGACCGCATTTAGTACATGTTCCTTTAAGAACAGAACCTGAAACAAGTGTATGCTTACTTGTCTCTGCATAAGTAATGTCACAATTTTCCTCAGCTTTAGTAGCAACCTCTTTGTAAGTAGTATCTGCAGTAGCAGCTGATACTGCCGGCCATGAGTAAGTTGTTACTTCGTGCTTATTGTCACTCTTATAATTTACAGTTGCAGCAGTATTTGTTGAAGGAACTGTTGGAGTTTCGCCTTCTTTAACTGTCTGCGTATCAACAGGCTTGCCGTTGATGTCATTAAATGTAATAGTATAAGTCTTAGCTTCAGGAGTTGAATCCTTTGCATAATCTGTCCAAATTAATGCCCAGTTAGCAAAAGTACTTTTTGTATCGTCACCTGTAATAAGGAACAATTCAGGATTTGCAGCATTACATGAAGGTTCGCCTGTACCGTCGAGTGAAGCTCTGTAGTAAGGCTCAAATTCTGTACCTGCAATATCGGTATTAAATGTAAAAACTTCGGAAAGGTCGCAATCCTTAATTACTTCGAATGCATAAGTATAGCAAACCATACCGTACTTACCGAATTTTGGTGTGCCATCAAGACCAACTCCAAAGTAGTTGGAAGTTGTCTGCTGACCGTTTCCGGCTGCTACGCCTGTAATAGCACCATAAAATATACCTTCATCATTATTATACCTTGAACTATTAAACTGCATTGCATCTGAATAGAATGCAGTACCGTTTTTAATTGCGCCCTTGTCACCTGTATTAATTTTCCAATTATCACGTGCCTTAGTAAGAGTTCCCGGAGTGGACGCCTGAAGATATTCATTGTTGAATTTACCTTTGAACTGACCTGATTGGACAACATCAAATCCGCCGATTTCAACTGTAATAGCAATACGCTGACCTGCTTTAACATGAGCAGGGTTTACAATATTACCTGCTGCTTTAACAGCCTCATAAGTATGTGCATCATTTACGCCATAATATTGGTTAATGTACTGCTTGTTGTATTTAGCGAATGTACCGTCTGCTATGGCAGCTTCAGCTTCTTGTTTTGAACCCAAGTTTGAAACTGTTGCAGCAACTACAGGCTTATAGTCATTACGATGGTCTTCGAGCCCATTGTTCGCATAATCTACGATTTCACCACCGAAATCTACCGAACCACCACTAACGTCATCATTAGCATAGCCACGATATTCAGGAGTTGACTGAAGCTTTGAAAGGCTTGTATCTACGCCATCATCAACCCACCATTTTCTGTTCTGAGTAACAGTATAATCTGTTGAACCGAACATATCAGCTACACCATTAGTGGCAGCTAAAGCAGAAAACGGAACGGAGAATGCAACCATAAGAACTGCAAGAAGAACAGCTATTGCTTTTCTAAATGTCTTTTTCACTTAGAAATCCCCTTTATTTATTTTGAAAAAATCACTTTATCTCTAATCCATTATAGTAATTGGAACCTGATGCACAAACATAAACAGTTGTAGCATCTGTACCGGTTACTAAACTGTCGCCGTTAAGGTCATAGTATAAATCCGTTTGCTTTGAAGCAAAAAAGATATACACTTGTTGCATCGGTGGCTGTAATTATACCATCCTTATTAAAATCACATGCCATCATAGGAATAACCGCATTAGTAATATCGGCACCGTTTACGATAACGGTAACGTCATTACGAGTTATTGCATAATCAGACGAGATTGAAAGATAGTATGTTCCGTCCTTTAACGAATCAATAGAGAAAGCGTTTACACCATCTTTAAGAGATGATGTGGTTGTACCGACAAGCTCGGTACGAGCTGAATCTGAATATACGTTAACCGTATATTCGCCGTAAACAGGACTGTTGGCAGTATCGCCTTTCGCATCTGTCATAATAACAAGCGAGCCGTTTACGCTATGACCGGTTGACGGTGAAACGTCACAGGTCATTAAATATAGGGAACCGGGATAATCGGCAGATTCGGTAACAAGAGCATACTCATTGCCAAATCCGTCATTATAATTAACCATAATGAAAGTCTTATTTGGGTCTGTTGAAACCGAAATAACATCAGCGGCGTCACAATCCTTTGCAAATGTAACCGAGAAGGTTGCAAGCAACGTGCCGTCCTTTGTTACAGATGAACAAGTGTCAGCATCTGAAACAAAGCCGAATACCAAATTAGAATCATTCGTTACGGTTCCCATCGAAGATACGCCGGCAACCTCATCAGAAAGAAGAGCCTTAGGCTCACTCTGAACCGATACATCCGAAGAATAGGTTGATGTAACCTGCACAACCGATAACTCGGTAACGCCCTCTAAATAAAAGCTGACGTCGTATGTACCGGCAGGTAACTTATCACCGTCGTATTGTTTGCCGTTAGAATCTGTGTATGTGCAATAAACGTTCGGGCTCTCCGTTCCGAGCGCAGCAGCATACGAAGTACGAGGAAGGCACACAACAAGCGCAACAAAAACCAAAAACGCAAGTGTACCGAAAATAACACCTACTCGTTTTTTTGCAATTGTATTCATTGGTGTTACCTCCTTGTTGAAAAAAATTCGCTTAATTTGGGGAGAAGCAGAATCGCCGTGAAGGGCAAAGACAAAATCGGTCAGAAAACATAAAAATATGAAACCAAGCAACTTTGGCAAAAGCCAAACACCGTGAAACATTAAACATTTACTAAACGAAACTGCCCATAGCCTCCCCGCCCAAAGCGGGCATAGTATATAAACGGCAAAAGCCGAATATATCAAGACAAAGCAAAGCCATAGCTCTGCTTAATTAAATGATAACACAAGTTATCGTAATTTTCAAGTAAAACTTCTTAGGGACTTTCGCCCCTAAGAAGTATAGAAACTAATATTACTTAATAGTAACATCAGGAAGTGCAATAGTTGAAGATGCAAGAGCAAAGACGGTTGTAGCATCTGTACCGGTTACCGAGCCGTCACCGTTAAGGTCATAACGAAGATCAATAGCCTTAGAAGCGGCTGCATAAACCGAAGTTGCATCTGTACCGGTTACATTACCATCCTTATTATAGTCACAAACAATCATTGCAATTGCAGGACCTGCAATATCAGCGTCACCAACAACAATGCTTACTGTACGTGCAAGAGCAAATTCAGAAGTAATTGTTGCTGTATATGTGCCAGGTGCAAGGTCAAGACTAATCTCGTTTGCATCAGTGGTAAGGTCAAATGGCTTTTCAAGAACAACGCCGTTAGCTTCATCATAAACAGTTACATTATATGTTCCGTTTACGCCCTTATTGTTAGTAGCACCATTTGCGGATGTTGCTACAACAAGTGAAGCAGTAACATTATGAGTTGACGGAGCCAATGACTCAACCGAAGGAACGATTGTAGTATTGCCTGTAACAGTAAGCTCATACGGGAATGCTGTTGTTGTATCGTCAAATGTAAGTTTGTCGCCGTTAACAGTAAGTTCAGGTTTAAGAGTATAACCTTCCTCTGCTGTTACATTGATTGAAACAACCTGACCCTTTTCTACAGCTACAGGACCTGAGTAAGCAACACCGTCGATTGTTACTGTAGCACCTGCAACAGGAGTTACAGTAAGCTCACAGCTCTCAAACTCGGTAAGACCGATTTCAGCTGCCTGAAGTTCAGTATCAACATTGTAAATCTTAGCAAGCTGAGCGTCATAGTTCTTACGGTCATTGATATTAAATGTGCCGGAATTCTTATACTTATAAGAACCGTTACCATAGTTAGCAAGGTCAACTGCGGCAGCAAGAGCTCTCACGTATCTGTTCCAAGATGCTGATGAGTACTTTGTTGCACCTTCGTTAACAAGCTTACCTGATGCATCAAATGAACCAAAGCGTGGGTTAGCTGCTACGCCATTCTTAGATACGGTTGCTTCAGTAGCAACTGTACCGTCTTCATTGTATGTAGCAGGTGTTGCCTTGAGCATTGAGTAAGCATTACCCGATGCGCACTTGATTTCATTTTCAAGCTGCTTGCCCTGGTAACCACGTTCAATAACTGCAGAAGCGAATATGTTAAAGAGTTTAACGTATTCTTTTGCCTGAACAGAAGATACTTCAGAAGCTGTGGTATAAGTAAACTTAGTACCTGCATTCTTGAGGTCATTCATAAGCTTAGCAGCGTCAACATAAGACATACCGTTTCTTTCAACAGTCTTGCCTGTTGTTGCGTCAACGTAATCAACGTCAACTGTATACTGCTGTTCAGCCTTCTTTGCATATTCTACCATCTTATTATATGTAAGAATATCAAAGTTAATTTCTTCAAGACCATTTCTAAGCTCAGAAATCTCATTGTAGAGTGTTGATGATGAGCTGATAAGGTGAGACTTAACTACGCTAAGAACATATTCAAGTCTGTCATTAGCCTGAGTAGCAATACCACGATTATCTACTGAATCCATCTCGCCTGAGTTAGGAATGAGCTGATACTCAGCTGATGGGAACTTACATGCCCAATTATCGCCTGAGTTGCACTTTTTACCTTCATCATTTCTGTATACATATTGAACCTGATTATAAAGAGGCTCGTTATCTTTGTTTGTATCCTGAGTAGATGTCGGTCTCTGCCATGGGCCGCCAGGATATGTATCGAGATCCCATTTTGTAGCATACTTAACTGAGTTAGTAAGGTAATAGTTACCGTCCTGACCGAGTGTTACATTAGCCAATGCAGCATCCTTGCCATTCTTAACATCTGATGATGTAAGCGGCTTTGGTGAGTAAATAGGCATTGTACATTTCTCATCGGAATAGTAAATTCCCTTTACGCCGCCACTGGTTGCACCTGTTGTAGCGTCTATTGTGCCACCGACATAAGCAGTTGCTTTAACCGATTCAGGGATTGTGTAGCTTACCTGAGTACCCTTTACAGTAAATGTTACTGTTTCGTTAGAGGTTGAGTAAGGAACGTATGCACGATCGCCTGTTGCGGAAGTTGTAACTGAAGTTGTAACTGCATACTCTGTTTTATCTGACTGAGTAAGAGCTGATTCAGCAGTGTAAGGAGCTGACTGAACGCTAAGTACATTCATAAGAGCATCCTTAGCCAAATCATAAACTGAACCGATAGATGCATCCTCTTTGAAGTCGGATGTTTTATAGTTAGCCATGATATTGGCAAGTTCTTTATAGTTCTTATCAAGTGAGCCGGCTGAACCGCTTTCACCGATAACAAGCTGGAAGCTGCCTGTCTTATAAGAACCTGAATTATAGAAGTTAACATTAACATCATATGTGCCGGTCTTAACAGTAGCCTCACCGTCGAAACCAAACGGTCTGTAGTTATTAACAGCATTTGAACCAAATGTTTGCTTTGAGGTATTTATATAGATAGCATCAATACCGGTACCGAGTGTAACCATATTAAAGATGTTATCATAGTTATATTTACCACCGGTCTTAAGATACATTGTATCATAAATACCGCTTTCATTGATATGGTAACCGGCAATAATCTTAGCATCAAGTGCTTCCTGAAGAGTGAATGCAACGTGAGTTCTTGTTTCAATCTCCTTGCCCTCATTTTGCTTTGAAATGTTACCGATTTCCTCAGAAGTATAACCTCTGTAGTAGTCAACAGCACCAAGGCCGCTACCTGTAGAACCGTTTGTACGGTTACGCTGCCATTCGCCGAACTCGCCTGAGCCTGCAGATGTTTCTACACGATAGTCATACATACCAATCTTAAGAAGATCACCTGTTGACTTATCCCAACGAGCAATAGCGTTATTTTCACCGATATCTACTGTTGTTAAATTAGAATCATCGAATGCCTTAGCTGCAGTAGTAAGGTTATTTGATTCATAGCCGGATTTTCTGTCAAAGAAGAATACACCGTCAATGCTCTTTTCCTTACTGCCGCCCTTCATAAAGAATGAATACTGAGCGATTTCGTTAAGTTTGTTAGAAGCGATAACCATCTTATCAGGATAGTTTGCAGAGATATTACCGCCGATACCTGTAAGAGAATGAACGGTTACACCGTTTTCTTCTCTGTCAGTGCCGTCTGTCTGCTGGAATGTAGAGTTGAAGTTATAATCAGCATCATAAAGAGCATTTCTGAAGCTTACTTCACTTGTAAGAAGCTTATAAGCTGTTACAGTATTGCCTCCATAAAGAACATTGCCCTGATCATCAACGATATCATAATTTACAACAACACGGCATGTGTTTGTTGTATCAGAACCTGAAACTTCGAACGGAACTGAAATATTAAGTTCAGCATTCTTACCTGGCTCAATAGGAGTTTCAGGGAAAGATAATTCCTCAGGAGTTTCCGGATTATAAACATCATATTGAAGCACGCTTGTAATCTGTACATAGTAACGTGAAAGCTGAGTAGGCTTGCCGTCCTTAATGTACGATGCATTGATACCTACCGAGTTGTTTGTAACAGTAAGTACATCATCATAAGGTTCACCTGAAGTACAGCCTGTTACGGTGTTAGAACCGAATGAAGCAGTAGCCATCTTGAGCTGATGCTGACCAAGTGTAGTCAATGCATTAGGAAGGAAGCTGTTAACTGCCTGTACTGCAAAACAGATACCTCTGATAATAGAATCAGAGTAGGTCTTAGGACCGTTTGTACCGTATCCGCCGAACTCTACGAAGTTACAGATAAGCTTTTGGAATGCACCCAAGCTCTTGCTTGTACCTGCGAGTACCTTAACCTGGAAGAAATCATCAAACGGATGAGCACTTGTAGCATCAGGAACGACTGTCTTAAAGCTCTGTCCGCTGTAACGTGCGCCAAACAATCCGTTAATGAGATCCTTAAGTAAATCATAAATTGTTACGACGATTGAAGTCTTTTGGATAGGCTCTGCAGAAACGATTGTAAATAACTGGTTAAGGAAGTTAGATACGCCGCAAAGACCTGTCTTTGAATTTTCTTTACCAATATCAAGGAATGAAAGAACAATGTTGTTCCAAATAAGTTCCTCTGAATTGAATTTAGCATAACCTGTACCCTGAAGTGTACCGAGAACAGGCATAAGCTTATTAGCTATTGCATTAATGTTTTCCCAAAGAGTATTCTTTGTTGTGATAAGGCTGTTGCCGTTTCCATCACAAATACCGAGGAGAGCACCTACGCCCATAGCTCTTTCGCCCTTATTTACAGCCTTCTCCATTGCATGGTCGCCACCGTAGTAGCAAACTACAGAATTAAGAAGGTCAAAGAGTGTTGTTTTAGAATCAACAGCTGCTGACTCTGTCTTCCAAGTATTGCCGTTTTCGTCCTCAAGAGGAACGTAAGCCTCAATTACATAAGCAACTGCGTCACGAGCCATTGGAAGAATTGTGCCTTCAAGTGTTGCATTGATTGTTCCGTCGTTGCCAATCTTTACAAGCTTTGAATAATCCTTGTTAGGCATTGAGTATGATAAATACTCCTTAAGGCATACATAAGCTACTGCTTCTGCATCCTTACATCCGTCCCAATCAGAAGGATGGATAATTTTCTCAAGCTTGCCTGCGCCAAGATTTACCTGACCGATACAAGCAACGAGCATAGGAATCATTGCTTCTTCAAGATTCTTCTCTGTAAGAGCAGCGTTAGCGCCGTTCTTTGCGTAGAAAGCTTTAAGAATGTTAGCGTCTGTAGCGTTTGCTGTGTACTGAACCATCTTGCAAGCGTTGCCAACAAGTGTTGAAACGATTGTCTTAATTGCTGCTGCGTCAATAGTTGCAAAATCACCGGTTGTTGTCATTTCAGGACGTGTACCGATAACGTTGCCGCTCTGTGGGAACAAGTCCTTAACTGCTGCAACAAGTGCGTCATTAAAGCCTGCTACCATTGAGCTGTACTTTGAATAGCTTTCGCTAAAGAACTTATCGAGGTTTGGAGTACCTGTTTCTGCAAAGTAAAGATTGATAGGACCTGTTGTTACGTTAAAGCCGTAATCAGCAAGTGGGCTGTATCTTAACTTAGCGAAAAGTCTCGTTGCGTCGATATCTTTCCAAGAACCTGTTGAGTCCTCGGCAGCTGTACGATCATAAGTTACCGTCTTCTTAACATAATCAAGGAAATCCTTTGCAGAATCGAACTTATAATCCTTATATACTGCATTTGCCCATTGATCGAGCTTAGGCTGTGCATAGTTTGCAGCAACATCATTATCATTCCACTCGCCCTTTTGGTCGAAGAAATAATAATAGTTGTTATCAAAGTTAGCGCCGTGACCCTTATCAAATCCGTCATTTACGTGAAGGAGTTTGACTGTACCCTTGAGAACTGTATCCCAAGCAAGGTCAAGAGCTCTGTAACCGAAATCAAAAAGATTATCGGTTGCCTTAAGTGTTACCTTTGTGGTTGATTCTGTTGCATAACCGTTTTTGTCAGGAGCACCGTAAGCAAAGAGAAGAACGTTAAGAGGATTACCCTCATCATCTTTAAATTCATCTGAATATATAAGGTTAGGGTCATAACCAAGCTTTGCAGCTGCAGTAGCGTAGTCAGAACCGCTTGCCTTCATTTCAGCTTTAATCTTCAAATAACGTGTAGCCGATGTATCCTGAATTGCTGTTTGCGAATCAGCATCTGTGTATTCTTGATTATATGTAACAAGTACACTAATCTTATCAAGAAGCTCTGTTGTAAGTTTATTAATAAGCTGGTCATCATAAACCCATGTTGCAGTACCGTTCTTGAAATTGTTAATTTCATCTTCTGTATACCAATTAGTATATTGGAAAATAAGGTTTTGAGCAACATTGTATACTAAGTTTGTTTTATACTTCGTATCTGTAAAGCCCAAAAGATTACCTATAATCTTATATACGTCAAGGTTTGCAACGTTACCGAGAGTACCGAGAGTAAATTCACCTCTAAGTACCTTGCCTAAAATATCAGTGCCGTTATAGTCGCAAGAAAGGTTTTGGAAAATACCGATTACGCTTCTTAAAATATCAGTTGAAGATGCAGTTTCTCTTGTGATATTCCAATCCTTAGTAGCAACAGCCTTAAAGTTAAGGTTGCCGGCATCACCGAGTAAGTTACCGTATTGATTAAGAAGATCAGCGACACCCCTAAGTGTATAGAAAATTTCATCAACACTGTGAGTACGTACCGGAATGTCTTTTTTAATAAGACCAAAAGCATTAAGCTTAAGGGTACGGCTGTTGCTGTCCCATGTGATATACTGGGTAATACTTGATGGAAGGTTTTCAAGAAGCTTATCAATCTGCGGACCGTATTCGGAAAGCATCAAATCAGCATAGTCAAGTAAAGCTGTAGCTACCTGTTCATCGGAAAGAATAGCCCACGCCAAATCGTTATATTCGATTGATTCGTCGGCATATGTCTTTTCACTGCTCATAGTATCAGCATAAGCAGTGAAAAGCACCGGTAAAGCAGGAAGCTGCCATAAGCACTGCCATAAATAATGCCAGAAGCTTATGTGAAAACTTTTTTGCCTTCGTTTTCATTTTTTACCTCCATTAAATTTAAAATAAATTGAATAATAAAGTGTTAACATATTGCAGGGGAGCCTGTCACAATCTCTGACCATCAGGCAATCTGAATTAGACTGAAGGTCGGCAAAGCCAAACCGTTGCACCAAAAACTGCGCAATATGTGCTTTAAACACATTATAATTATTACATAAGGCAACAAAAAAGTCAATAAAGACAAACGACAAATGATATTTTTGTAACAATGTCCAAAAAAGCAAACTTATTTTTGACACCTTGCACAAATTATTAACTAAAAGTTTACAATTTGTTTATAATTTGGCGCCAAAAAAACGCTTCATTTTCCGCAAGTAAAGCTATGATACTTTACACAAAATTTACATTTGTAAAGATGTTCGCCTTTACAAAGTGAACAGAATTTTACCCGACTTTATATGGATTATATTACGTTTTACAGTCAATTTTCTGTCGAATTATGTTTGTTAGACTATTTATGCTGTATTGTCTATTTTGCAACTCTCTATCGTCAAAAATCAATGCAAAAATATGTGAAAATTCACAATAAATTCAAAATATGTTATAAAATTATTGACTTATAAGTTTTTATTTGTTATAAATATATTGTATTTGTTAATACGCGTGTGGATATCCTGCGCCTAAAAAGCAGTTTTTTGTGTAGAAACTGTGAACAAATACTGCTCGGCGCATTATCCAAAAAATGCGTTACCATACGACAAGTTCGTAAATCATATGTAAAGGAGAGAGAGATTTATATGAGAACGAGCAAAAAGATACTCAGCTTTTTCTTAGCTGTAGTAATGGTCGTGACCACATGCTCGGTTGGATTTACTGCGTTCGCCAAGAGTAATGACAACCCGCTTTGGAAAACGACAAGTGTTGACGCCGATTCGGCATTCGACACACTTAACAAATTGGCAGACCAGCTGCCTTCCCTTCTCATGGGCATTGAGGCAATAAGCAAGCCTGTTTATGAAAAGGGTGCTAAAAAGTTAGGTAAGACCGCAGCGGAACTTACCACCAAAGAAAAAGAGCAAATCGCAAGTGAAACAACACTTCAGGATTTACTCGGCGTATTGCAGCCGACTCTTATCGGCGCACTTGCAAAGACAAGCCAGTCAGACTTTGTAAAAAGTTATATTCAAACAGGTATGGGTAATCCTGAAGATTATAACTACTTAAGCGGTTCAACGGGCGCAATTGATTATTTTTCACTTACCGCTCTTTGCTTAAAGTACAAAGACAACAAAGACTTATCTAAAGACACGAGAAATCAGCTTGACGAATGGTTATACGGTAAAGAAAGCGAACGTACCGTTTCAGGCTACAATGCCGCAGGTCAAACTATCAAGTTCTCAACAAACAGCCTTTGGTATTTAACCGACCTTTATGCTCAAAAGATAAAGCAAGGTACAGACAGTGATAAGGTAGAAGCAATTGCTAAGCGTTATACCGAAGCTGTAAAAAGCGGTGCTGTTGAAACAGTTAAGCTTAACGGCGAAGCTATCGGTGACACTTATGATACTGCCACACTTTACCAGTTGAAGAACTTTGATTTTAAGCTCACAGCTGATGAGCAAGCCGTTGTTAACAACTATATGAGCACACTTAACGTTAAGTATGCAACATACGGTATCAATGTTAAGCTTAACGATTTGGCTGACGTTATTTACTACGACTTCGGTGTCGGTCAGAGCTTCATCTCAGCAAGCGAATTTATCAGATTGATAAGCGACGGCGGTGCAACATTTAACCAAACAGTTGACAGCACATCGCTTTATCAGGTTCCTATGACATTTAAGGGCTTCACAGTGAACGACACCGGAAACAATGTTTACGACACTGTTAAGGAAATCGCAAGAAAAGCTGTTGCCGCTAAATTAGGCGTTGCCGAAGATGCTTCTTTCGAGACTCTTGCACAAAAAGAGGGCATGACAACAGATTACCAAATCGAGTCATATATCGAATATGTAGTAGGCAACACTATTAAGACCGATTTGTGCAAAAAAGCACTTATGAACGGTAATGTCGACACAACCACTTCTCCGTATTACACTGATATACTTAAGGGTATGGTTGTACGTTTCGGTAATAACGGAAACGGCGTTGACCTCAACAAGCTTAATTCCGAAATCAATGCTAAGCTTCCAAAAGGATATGATGCAAATTGGCAAGAGGGTGACAGTTTCTTCATCAGCGATGACGAACTTACTCAGTTGCGTGCATTCTTCTCCAGCGTCGGCGGTGCAAACGCCACCACTAATGTTGTAACAAACTACTTTAGGGACGGCGAAGTTACCTTTAACGATAAATATGCCGACAAAAAGAACAAGACAGTCATTGTTCCTGCTTCACTTAAAGGCAGTTACACTTCAGAGTTTTGGTCTCTTATTGCAGCTAACCAAAAAAAGAATTCAACAAATTACAATAATTTGTTAGGTTCATTTGGCGGCTTTGCTAAAAACCGTTCGCATATTGACAAAACAAAATACTTGCCTGTTAATTCACTTGTTGA
>OIXL01000660.1_pt1 | contig 16104 bp, 10 predicted proteins | sample 1587761 | NCBI WGS metagenome assembly OIXL01 (sample SAMN03283246) | human gut metagenome | biome: human-associated habitat; material: feces | host: Homo sapiens | place: Peru | collected 2012 | reverse complement strand
GAGATGTTCCGTTAAAAAGAGATATAAGGTGTAAGTCTTTCTATTTCGGCTGGTGGAAAATCCTTTAATAGTTTCAGTTCTTCCAGACTTTTTATCGGACCTCTCTGTCGGCGGTAATCACAGATTTCCTTGGCTTGGTAGAAGTTGAGGTAAGGATGTTTGCGGAGCTGGTTGAGGGTGAGCTTGTTGATGTCAAGCTTATGGATATGGTTGGCATCTATGTGGATAAACGCCAAGGCAGATTCTGGAATGCCTTCTATTTCGTTCAACTGTTCGGCAGCAGCGAATCCACCTAGACGGTCTCTGTATCTTATAATCATTTTGGCATAATAACTGCCAATTCCCGGTATCTTCTGCAGTTCGGTAGTATCGGCTGTATTTATATTAATGTGTTGTCCCGGACTCAACTTGTGTGGATAACTGTATACTTTTTCGTTTTCTGGTGTTGTTGAATGGGTGGTTGTAGTTATATCAGGTCTGTTGTATCGTTTCTGCTGACGGTATGGCTCGTTTCTGTAAAAATCGGAAGCTGGCTTGTAGTCATCTGCTATTCTTATGAATGGTGCCAAAGCCTCGTATTGTTTTTTCGTCATACCATAGACACGTGCAAAATCGGAAGGTCTACTATATACACCTCCTTTGGCACGATAATGAAGAATGCTTCTTATCTGCCAAGCTTGCAGACCAAGACGTTTGAATTGGACAGTATCTGCCGTGTTCGGATCGAATGGAAAAGCTTCTTTGATTTGGTATCCTTCTTTATAATATACAGGATTCTGACTAGTGGCATGTTTTATCCGGTAAGTTTGAATAGAGTCGTTTTCTTTCTGGGCTGTTTCTGATGGTTTCCTATTGAAAAGAATAATGAGTCCCATTAAAACAGTCATAGCTATCATGATCGCCAGTAAGGCATCGCGATCATTCCGTTGCAGGTAAAAGATGTCTTTTAATCTCATATGCCATTCTGTTGGTTTATATAGGTCGGGATTACTGGACTCGAACCAGCGACCTCATCGTCCCGAACGACGTGCGCTACCAACTGCGCTAAATCCCGATACAGATTTTACTGTTTTTACCGAATGACGATGCAAAGATACATGAAAAATGGGATACAGCCAAACAAAAATGCATTTTTTTGCTCTTTTCTGAAATATTTTCTTGAAAAAATTTGTTGGAACCAAAAAAAATGTGTACCTTTGCACCCGCAAATGAGAAATCGTTTGTTATTCATAGTTGGTGCCATAGCTCAGTTGGTAGAGCAAAGGACTGAAAATCCTTGTGTCCCCGGTTCGATTCCTGGTGGTACCACTTCTATTGAAGCTGAATCTTCGTAACAAGATTCAGCTTTTTTTTGTTAATTTCCTGATCTATGATAACGTTTTCGTATAAAAGTTGTTCGGGTTCAAATATTTTCATGGAGTCTAACTACTTCGAGGCAGTGAAGCGCCCAATCATGAGTTCTCTGCAGGGAACTGATCAGTTATATTACTTACGCTGACAATCCTGCAAGCTTCGATGCTTATGAGGTAGCCAAGCCTTCTGATCAGCTTCCATTACCTGCTTTAGCAAATATCTTGGATTCATACGAGTCGGGTGTTGTGAAAGTAATGGGTGTGGAATGAATTATGGACTGATATATATTACAAAACGGACAAAACCGGACATATTCTGGTTTCTTGTCCGTTTTTTGTTTTCTTTTGGCTGTTTTCTGTCTTGTACTTTTGATTGTATTTGATACTTTTGCAACCACAACAAAATGTTAAATCAAATAAGAACCTGATTAAATAACTTAGCAAATGAATGCAATCTTAAGTAAAGTAAGAAAGAGAGGTATCCTTCTCGCAGCTTTGTTACTCATGGGATGTTTGCAGCTTTTGGCGCAGACTCGCACCGTCAAAGGTGAGGTGACAGATGCTCAAAATGGTGAGGCTCTTATCGGCGCCACTGTTACGGTGGAAGGCGAAAAGGGTGGTACAGTTACTGATTTCGACGGTAACTTTAGTCTTCAAGTATCTTCTTCTGCCAAGAAGATCAAGGTATCTTATATAGGTTATATAGATAAGGTACTGGCTATTTCTGAAAACATGAATGTGAAACTCGAATCGGATAGCAAGGCGCTTGCCGATGTCGTGGTCATCGGTTATGGTACTGCGCGCAAGAGCGACCTGACGGGTTCCGTGGCTACGGTGAAGGCAAAGGACTTCAACAAGGGTCTTGTTTCATCTCCTGAGCAGTTGATCAATGGTAAAGTTTCGGGTGTGCAAATCATGTCCAACAGTGGTTCTGCCTCAGCAGGTAGTACCATCCGTGTGCGTGGTGGTGCTTCTCTGAATGCCAGCAACGACCCGCTTATCGTGCTCGATGGCGTGCCATTGGAGCAGGGCGGTATCTCTGGTAACAGCAGCAACTTCCTCAGTATGATCAACCCATCTGATATCGAGAGCATGACTGTGTTGAAGGATGCTTCTTCTACAGCCATCTACGGTTCCCGTGCATCCAATGGTGTCATCATCATCACTACCAAGAAGGGACAGCAGGGCGGTTTGAAGGTGAACTTCAATACTACCAACAGTATGCAGACCCGTGCGCAGATGGTGGATATGTTGAGCCACGATGATTTCGTGAATGTCATCAATCAGTATGGTACCGATAATCAGAAGTCGTTGCTCGGAAATGCCAATACCGATTGGAACGACGAGGTTTATCGCACAGCTTTCGGTACTGATAACAACCTCAGCGTAAGTGGAAGCATCGGTAAGTATTTGCCTTTCCGTGTTTCTGCCGGATATTACAACCAGAGCGGTCTGGTGCGCAAGGACAATGTGGAGCGCTGGACTGGTAACGTGGTCTTGACTCCTAGTTTCTTCCAGGATCACCTGAAGTTGACCATCAACGCCAAGGGTACACTCAATAACAACTCTTTCAACAATGGTGGTGCCGTATGGGCTGCCGCTACATTCAACCCAACCATTCCTGTATATTCAGGCAACAGCAACTATGGTGGCTTCAATGAGGCACTTGATGCAGATGGCTATCCTGTGAATGCGGGTGTGAGAAACCCACGTGGTTTGGTGGATTTGTATGATTCAAAGAGTAAGGTGAGCCGTTTCATCGGTTCGATGGATGTAGATTACAAGGTTCATTTCCTGCCAGACCTCAAGCTCCATGCTACCATTGGTGCAGATTATGCCAAGGGTGATGGTACCATCTATGTTCCTGGCTACGCAGCACAGGCATTCAACAAGGATGAGTCTTTGAGCGGTAGCGATTACAAGTATGGTCCTCAGAAGAACGAGAACCGTCTGCTTACCCTCTATGCCAACTATGCAAAGTATTTCGAGAATATCAAGAGTAATGTGGATCTGACAGCTGGTTACGACTATCAGTACTGGAAGAGCACTACACCTCTTTATTATACCAAGAGTGCGGCAGGTACAACCCTTTCTACCGTGAAGGCTTCTGATTACCGTCACGTGATGTTGTCATACTACGGTCGTGTCAATTATTCCTTCGATGGAAAATATCTCCTGACTGCTACAGTCCGTCGCGATGCATCTTCCCGTTTCTCTAAGGATACCCGTTGGGGTACTTTCCCATCTGTAGCTTTGGGATGGACCTTGACAGAGGAGCCTTGGTTGAAGGACAACAAGGTTGTTTCTAACCTGAAGCTCCGTGCCAGCTACGGTGTAACCGGTCAGCAGGAAGGTATCGGCAACTACAACTATCTGCCGGTTTATACATCCAGTGTGACAGGAGCCGAGGCACTCATCAACGGACAGTATATCACAACTTATCGTCCTGAGGCATACGTGTCAGACCTGAAGTGGGAGACAACAACTTCCTGGAACTTCGGCCTCGACTTCGGATTCCTGAATGGTCGTATCGGTGGTGCCATCGATTTCTATACCCGCAAGACCAAGGATCTGTTGGCTTCTGTTCCAACAGCGGCAGGTACCAACTTCTCAAAGACCATCCTTACCAATGTAGGTAATGTAGATAGCAAGGGTATCGAGGTTTCCCTGAATGCAACTCCTATCCAGACCAAGGACTGGGAGTGGAACCTGAGCTACAACTTTACCTGGCAGAACATGAAGGTGAAAAACCTTTCTCTCACCCAGGGCGGAAGTCAGACCAATGTGAAGGTAGGTCCATCTATCGATGCTTACCAGTTTCAGGTACTCTCTGAGGGATATGAGCCATATATGTTCTACGTATATCATCAGCTCTATGATTCAGAGACAGGCAAGCCTATCGAGGGCGCTTATGCCGACCTCAACAACGATGGCGAAATCAATGATGCCGATCTCTACCGCTATCACTCTCCAGCCCCTAAGTACATCATGGGCTTGAGCACTTCCCTAAGATACAAGCAGCTGACTCTCGGTATGAGCTTCCGTGCCAACATCGATAACTACGTATATAATGGCATGGGCATGAGCACAGGAGCATGGGAGACCGTGAGCTACAACAACTCACAGCTCAACAACCTCAATACCAGCTTCCTGAAAACCGGTTTCAAGACCCGTCAGTATCTCTCAGATTACTACGTAGAGAATGCTTCATTCCTGAAACTCGACAACCTGAGCTTGAGCTACAACGTAGGCAAGATCAACAAGTGGGCTTCACTCACCGTATCTGCGATGGTACAGAATGTATTCACCATCACCGGTTACTCAGGCACAGACCCTGAAGTGCCAAACGGAATGGACAACTCATTCTATCCACGTCCTCGCACCTACTCAGTAAGCCTCGGACTTCAGTTCTAACAATCAAATTTGAAAACAATGAAACTTAAGAATATATTATATAGTATGATGTTGGGAACAGCAGTGCTGACCAGCGCTACCAGCTGTGTATCCGACCTCGACCAATATCCTCAGACGGAGACAACCTCTAAGGATGTTTATACCTCGCTTGCCAATTATGAGGCTGTGCTGGGTAAGATTTATGCTGCCATGGTGACCAGCGGTCAGGGCAAGGGCGGCGACAACAAGGATATGTCTTCCGTATTGAACAGCGGCAGTGGTTTCGACTACATGCGTATGTTCTTCAATCTCCAGGAGTGCGGTACCGATGAGCTTGCTTCTACCTGGCTGACAGGTGAGCAGACCACAGGTTTGACCTATCTTTCTTGGGATGCCAACGATGCGTGGGTATCAGATATGTATTATCGCATCTACTACAACATCGCCCTCTGCAACGAGTTCCTCCGCAATGCCAATGGCGCCAGCTTCTCGGGCGAGGACGAGGTGAAGATGAAGGAGTATAAGGCAGAAGTCCGCTTCATGCGCGCCTTGTTCTACTTCCATGCTCTCGATCTCTATCGCAACATTCCGATGGTAACAGAGAATGACCCAGTGGGAAGTTACATTCCTCCTCGTTATACCCCACAGCAGACTTTCGATTACATCGAGAGCGAGTTGAAGGAATGCGTAGGCGATATGCTTCCTGCATCTACCTGTCCTTACGGTCAGGCTTCCCAGGGTGCAGCCTACACTCTGCTTGCCAAGCTTTATCTGAACAGCGAGGTATTTACCGGCGTGGCTAAGTATGCTGAGTGCAAGGAGGCCTGCGAGAAGGTGATGAATATGGGCTACTCTCTGGAATCTGATTACAGCAAGCTCTTCAATGCCGATAACGACAAGCGTACCAACGAGATTATCTTCGCCCTCCCGGTAAGCGCCGAGCATACAGTAAGCTGGGGTTCTTCTACCTATCTGGTTTGCGGACAGTTGAGTATGTCGAATGCCAACCAGAATGTTGCCGACTTCGGCGTTACCAATGGCTGGAGCGAGTTCCGTCTCCGTCCGGAGTTTGTGGATAAGTTTACCCAGACCGATATCGATGGCAATGGTGACAAGCGCTGCAAGTTCTTCACCAATGGTCAGAGCAAGGATGTTACCAGCATGACCGATGAAACCACCGGTTATCTCTCAGAGAAGTGGAGCAATCTGAAGGATGATGGAACCACAGCATCCAATACAGCCAATGATGGTGTAGATACAGATTATCCTCTCTTCCGTCTTGCTGATGTCTATCTGATGTATGCCGAGTGCGTGGCTCGTACCCAGGGTGCAAGTTGGGACCCATGGCCAGAAGGAAAGTCAGATGCTGCCGATCCTGAGGTCATCGCTTCCCGCAAGCAGGGAGCCATCTATTGGATCAACCTCCTCCGCGAGCGTGCTGGTAATACGGATGTATGGGCTAACAACTTTGCCAACGATGATGAGTTCCTCCAGTTTATCCTCGATGAGCGTGCCCGTGAGCTTTATCATGAGGGTTATCGCCGAACTGACCTGATTCGCTTCGGCGAGTTCACTACCGGCAAGTATATCTGGCAGTGGAAGGGTGGCACCCATGATGGACAGGCTGTTGACAGCAAGTACAACATCTATCCAATCCCTAACACCGAGCTTACTGCCAATCCAAATCTTCATAACGACAACTATTAATAGGATAAAAGAATGAAAAAGATATTTAGAAACCTGATGATGCTTCTCTGCGCACTCACCGCTCTGGTGAGTTGCGACGAGAGTGGCGACAAGATATATCTGGATGGCTTCAAGGCATCCGATCTGATGGCATCTGCCAGCGATGTGGTCCTGTCTATTGACAATACGAAGGACATCGTGCTCTCGATGGCTTGGCAGAATCCTAGCTTGCTGTCGAACGACGAGACCAAGCCTGCGGGCAACGGCGTGTTGAAAACCTATCTGCAGGCATCTCCTTCAGAGAGTTTTGCTACGGTAAAGGAGTATTCCGTAACCGATCTCTCCAAGGCTTTCACCGGTGCAGACCTCAACACCCTTGCCAAGGATCTGGGAACTACTCCGGGTCAGAGTGCACCTATCTATTTCCGCATCAAGAGTCAGATGGGTAACAATCTCGATGCTGCATACAGCAATGTGTGCCAGGTGAACGTTACACCTTATATTATACACATGAATCAGATGACTATCTTGAACAGTGATAAGAGTAAGGTGCTGACCTCTCTCTATTCTCCAAGCGAGGATGGCATCTATGCAGGATATATGAATGCTTCTTCCTGGCTCAACTTCTGGGGTAAGGAGAATGATGGAACCGTTTGGGGTAACGTTGGTCAGGATGGCCATGTGTACGAAATGGATAATACAGAGTCTGCATGGAACTTCTGGTTCCCTGGTCAGACAGGTATTTATTATACGGTAGTTGATACAAAGGCTAAGGAGTTCAAGCCAACCTACATCAAGGCAATGCAGTTGAATGGTGAGGATATGACCTATGATGCTCCTAACTATGCTTGGGTGAAGGTGATTACAACCACAGCTGATAATACACCAATCAGTATTGTAGCTACTGGTGCAGAGTACAGCAAGGCAACCGCAACAGATGATGCTGCAGCTGTAGTGAAGACCATGAACTATACGCTTGCTGATGGCAAGATGACAGATGCCGCAACTGCTGGCAGCGTGAACATCGCCAAGGCGGGTACTTATACCATCACCGTCAAGGTAGGCGAGAACAGCGACCTGACTTACTCTATCGAGTCTGGCAACCAGACCGCTCCAGAGCCAGAGGCTAGCAATACCCTCTGCATGTTCTCTAAGGATGGCAACACCCTTCTTGCCGTGATGAACAAGGTGAGCGATGGCGTTTATACCTGCAAGTACAAGCCAACATCCTGGGAGAACTTCCGCTTCATCTTCGTAGGTGAAAACAAGGACGACAAGCAGACCTGGTATGGTGCCGATGGCGAGCAGTTCAAGTTAACTTCAGGCGATGGCGCCTGGGATATCTGGTTTGGTGATGAAAATGGCGAAACTGAGTTTACGGTTACTGCCGACCTCAATACCATGACCTGGAAATATGAATAAAAATCAGCTATCTTTGCAATATTTGATGCGTAAATACGTTATTCAGATAAAGCAAAGATAGCTATAAACCAAAAGAACAATGAAGAATATTTTAGGAAAAGCCATGTTGCTGGCTTCAGCACTCTTGTTCTCCATCACGGGCACAAGTTGCAGCAATGATGATAATACCACTCCCGAACAGGAGAAGACCTACGATATGAGTGGCTTCGCCAAGGGAGCCGATGTAAGTTGGCTCACAGAGATGGAACAGAACGGCGTGAAGTTTTATACCCAGGCAGGAAAGGCGCAGGAGTGTATGTCACTTCTCCGTGACCTCGGTACCAATGCCATCCGTCTCCGTGTGTGGGTAAATCCTGATGGTGGATGGTGTGGCAAGAATGATGTTATAGCAAAGGCTTGGCGTGCGCAGCAGCTCGGCTTCCGCCTGATGATAGATTTCCATTATTCTGATACCTGGGCTGACCCTAGCAGCCAAACCGTTCCTGCTGCTTGGAAGAATTATTCTTTCTCAGAGATGAAGAAGGCAGTGGCAGACCATACTTCTGATGTCCTGAATGCCCTCAAGGCTCAAGGTGTAACCAATGTAGAGTGGGTGCAGGTGGGCAATGAAACCCGAGATGGAATGCTCTGGAATGATGCTGAAGGCGATGAGTCCAAGGCTGTAACTGGCCGCGCCTCTAAAAACGCAGCTAATTTTGCCGCTTACATCAATGCAGGATATGATGCAGTAAAGGCTGTTTATCCAGAGGCTAAGGTAGTGGTGCATGTAGATAAGGGTGAAGACCTTGGTGGACTTACCTGGCTATACGACCAGCTGAAGAACAATGGTGGTAAATGGGATGTCATCGGATTGTCTCTTTATCCTGAAGACAACAACTGGCAGAGTTATGCAGAGAGCTGTCTCGCTAACATCCAAACTCTTTCTTCCAAGTATGGTAAGGACGTCATCGTTTCTGAGATTGGTATGTGGTGGGGGTCTGATCAGGCTGCGCCAATGATGAAGAAAATGGTGAATGGCTGCAAGGCTATTTCTACCTGCGAAGGTATCTTCTATTGGGAACCTGAGGTTTACAACAACTGGAAGCCTGCCAACTATAGTACTTTGGGTTGGGATGCTTATACCAAGGGAGCCTTCGACAACAGCGGCAAGCCAACAGCAGCTCTCGATGCCTTCAAGTAGAATGTAGAAATATGAAACTAACTTAGAAGATAAGATATATGATCAAGAAAAGCATTACTTTCATGTCTCTCGCCCTGGCTCTTTCTACCATGTGCCAGGCGCAGAGCAGAAAAGTCATCAATTTGCCATCGTGGGACTTCTCCCGCGATGGCAAATCGTGGTCTCAGGTAGCCGTGCCTCACGACTGGGCTATCTCGGGTCCTTTCGATAAGAAATGGGACCTGCAGATGGTGGCTATCGAGCAGAATGGTGAAAAGGAGAAGACCGAGAAGTCGGGACGCTCAGGAGCTCTCCCTTGGATTGGAGAGGGTATGTATAAGATGAATCTTCAGTTGCCGAAAGGCTACAAGCGTGCCGTACTCGTCTTTGACGGTGCGATGAGTCAGCCTGTTGTTAAGTTGAATGGCAAGGAGGCTGGCAGATGGGCCTATGGCTACAATGCCTTCCGCATCGACATCACTCCTTACGTGAAGTTTGGCGGAAAGAAGAATCTCGTAGAGGTTCATCTCAACAATGTAGAGGAAAGCAGCCGATGGTATCCTGGAGGCGGTCTCTATCGTCCGGTTTCCGTGGAACTTTACGGCAACGAGAACTTCTCTACCTGGGATACCTTCGTGCGTACCCTGAAAGCAGACAAGCAGGAGGCAGAAGTAGAAGTGAATGCACTCTTGGAAGGAAAGATTGGAAAGTCGGGCAAGACCGTCATCGCCTTGCTTGATGAGGATGGTACCAAGGTAGCCGAGCAGACCGTTAAGGGTGCAACCCCTGAAATCAAGACTACCCTTAAGGTAGCGAATCCTCAGCTTTGGTCACCGGAATCTCCTTATCTCTATCAGGTGAAGTTAACCCGATATGAAGGAAAGAAGGTGGCTGATGTCCAGACCTTGAAAACCGGTATCCGTACCATCTCGGTATCCAAGAATAATGGCTTCCAGCTCAATGGCATTACCCGAAAAATCAAGGGTGTCTGCCTGCACCACGACCTCGGTCCGTTGGGAGCTGCTGAAAACAAGGCGGCGCTCATCCGCCAGATCAAGACGATGAAGGAGATGGGCTGCGACGCTATCCGTACAGCCCACAACATGCCTTCTACCATGCAGATGGAAATCTGCGATTCTCTCGGTATGATGGTGATGGCAGAGAGTTTCGATATGTGGATCTATCCTAAGTGCAAGAATGGCTACGCCAAGTTCTTCAAGGAATGGAGCGACAGGGATATGACCAATCTGGTGAAACATCACCGCAACCATCCTAGCATCATCATGTGGAGTATCGGTAACGAGATTCCTGAGCAGTGGAGCAAGGAAGGTGTGGAGATTTCGAAGCATCTGCAGGATATCTGTCATCAGTATGACCCTTCCCGCCCTGTTACCCAGGGTATGGATAAGGCTGAGGCAGCCCTGAAGAGTGGCTTTGCCCAGGTGATGGATGTGCCGGGCTTCAACTATCGCGTACATAAATATTATAAGAATATCGAGCAGTTGCCTCAGGGATTCCTCCTGGGTTCAGAGACGGCATCTACCGTCAGCTCCCGTGGCGTGTATAAGTTCCCGGTAGAGGTGCGTGCCAGCAACAACAATCCATACGCCGATGGCCAGTGCTCCAGCTATGATACGGAATACTGCTCCTGGAGTAATCTTCCGGACGATGACTGGAAGATGCAGGATGACTACAGTTGGGTAATCGGAGAGTTCGTGTGGACGGGCTATGACTACCTGGGCGAGCCGACTCCATACGATACCTACTGGCCAAGCCGCAGCAGTTATTTTGGTATCTGCGACCTTGCCGGACTTCCAAAGGATAGATACTATATGTATCGTGCCCGCTGGAACGAGCATCAGCACACCACCCATCTTCTTCCTCACTGGAACTGGCAGGGCAGGGAAGGACAGGTTACCCCTGTATATTGCTACACCGATGGTGTGGAAGGCGAGTTGTTCGTGAATGGCAAGAGCCAGGGCAGAGTGCGCAAGGACAAGTCAAGTCGTCTGGACCGCTATCGCCTCCGCTGGAACGATGTGAAGTATGAACCAGGTGAGATTCGTGTGGTTACCTACAACCAGTATGGCGAAAAGGTGGGCGAGGACGTGAAGCGTACTGCCGGAGAACCAGCGCAGATGAAGTTCAGCGTGGAGACTCCAGACCATGAGCCTATCGCCTGCATGGTAGAGGGATGCACCGATGAGCACAACGTGCTGCTGAATGCTGATGGCAAAGACCTCGCCTTCATCACCGTGAGCCTCCTGGATAAGGATGGCAACGAGTGCCCGCTCGCCGATGATGAGCTGACCTTCGAGGTAACGGGTGCCGGAACCTTCAAGGCTGCCTGCAATGGCGATGCCACATCGCTCGAACCTTTCACCCATCCACATATGAAACTCTTCTCTGGCAAACTCGTTGTCATCGTGCAGAGTAGCAAGCAGAAGGGCAATATCACCTTGAAGGTGAAGGATGGCAAGAGAAATATCGAAAAGACCATTCAGTTAGAGGCTATCTAGAGAAAAATAGGTCCTTCGTTTTCGTAGGATTCCTTTTTGTCACAAATCCCAAGGAATAGAGACTGTTCTTTATTCCTTGGGATTTTTTCTTTCTTTTTTTTGGTAAAATGACAATAATTGATTAATTTTGCAGCCAACAATAACTAATTAAGCAAATAATCTCAAGATGAAGCAGTCTTTTCAAAGAATATATGTCGTATGTTTGTTGGCGATGCTGGGCATTCAGGTTTTGGCGCAGCGATTCGTTAACGTATCGTTCGAAGGTGCGCAGACCGTGTGTGCCATCACCCAGGATGCACAGGGGATGATGTGGGTTGGTACTGATAACGGACTTTATAGTTATGACGGTTATCATGGCTATCTCCACTATCAGGATCATGCCTATAGCAATACGCGCGTCAATGCTCTCGCCTTCGATAATAATCTGTTGTATTTGGCTACAGGCAATGGCGTCTTGAAATTTGATATCCATGCCAATGCTTATGTGCAGACCCCAGCTGTTGCTGACTTTCAGGATGAGGCGAAGCGAAAAGCTATCAAGGAGCTGCGTGTGCTGGACCTGAAAGACAAGAATGCCAACTATGGAGGGGATGTCTATGCCTTGCTGCATATCTCCAGAGGTCTGTTGCAGGGTAAGATCAATGGTCTGTATTTGAATAACCGTCTTTTGCCTCTCACGGCAGGTGCCCAACCATTGGTAAATGCCCTGGCATACGATGCCAAGCGCCATTGCTATTGGATTGGTACAGAAGGTGCGCTCTATTGCGCAGACCTCAATCTTCAGACATTCTCCCGGATTGCAGCTTTGGATGGAAACTCGGTGAAATGTCTGGCTGAAGAGGCAAATGGCAATCTTTACATCGGAACCGATAACGGACTCTATGTGATGGCGATGAACAATGCCATCTCCCATTATTCGCACGATTCTCGCAATGAAGCAACCATTCCGAACAACATCGTATGGGCCTGCTTCGTGGATAAATGGCAGAATGTCTGGATTGGAACCGATAACGGACTTTCTCGTCTCACCACCCATACCTATTATAATTATGTGTCGCTCGACAAGATAACCTTTTCGGGCGAAGGTAACTGTCTTCATGCCATGCTCCAGACCCGTAATGGTGAATGGTGGATGGGTGGAACCAATGGTTTGATTCATTATTCTCAGGCGAAATCCTCTACCGGTGATGATGCTTATCAGAATGTGGCTTGGTATAAGCAGAACAATCAGGCTTATCCGCTTAGTCACAACCGTGTGCGTAAGATTTATGAAGACAATGATGGGGATGTATGGATCTGTACCGACCATGGTATCAACCTTTATGATCGCAGCTCCAGACAGATGCGTAATTTCATCGTCTATGACAGAACGGGCAAGTATTCTACTGCCTGGGCTTATGATATTCTTCAGGATAGAAAGGGCAGATTGTGGATGGCATCCTATCAGGGTGGTGTCTTTGTGATGGATAAGGCTTCCTTGCTTGCCGGTAAGACCGTAGCCGACTATCATTTCTCTGACCAGGGTAAGAATGCCCTTTCCGGATTGCATGTCGGACAGATGACCATGGACGGAAAGGGGAGAATATGGGTTTCCACTTTCAACCGTCTCGATTGTATCAATCCGTATGATATGAAGGTGGCTCATGTGGCTAATTCTGATGTGGTTAACTATATGATGACCGACAGCCAGGGCAATATATGGGTTGGTGATAACAGTTCGGTGAAGTGTTACTATGCTGCAGGCGAGATTCAGGGTTCCAATTTCGGCTCAAAGGAGTGGAAGATTGGGGGCAAGGTTAGTACCATGTGTGATGTGGATGGCAAGATATGGGCAGTAACCGGCAATGAGTGTTGCGTCATCAGCCGTGAAGGAGAGAGCATGCGCTTTGTCATCCCTTCCATTACTCCATTTACCATTCATTACAGCAAGTCTACCCATAAAGTGGTGATGGGTGGTAATGATGGCTTTGTTGAAATCAGTTCAGATGCGGTTCTTTCTCCTAAGAAGCTCAATCGGTTGATTCTGGCGGGCATTGTCGTCAATGGCAAACCATGGGATGAGCGAAGCGAGAAACTGGTACTCAAGAGCGATGAGAACAGTTTTATCCTGCAGCTTACAGACCTTCCGTTTGCTGATCATCCTTCTGCTGTCTATGCCTACAAGCTGGAGGGCAGTGATCATGACTGGAATTATCTGAAGTCAGGAAATATTGATATTGTCTACAATGGTTTGTCGTATGGCAACTATCATCTCACGGTTTGTGTCGTAAATGGCGAAGGAAAGATTGGCGCTGAAGTCTATTCGCAGGACATCTCGGTGTTGCCACCTTGGTATCTTACCATCTGGGCAAAACTGTTCTACATCACGGCTTTGATAGTCCTTATCTCATGGGTGGTAAGCTACTATTTCCTGCATAAGAAATTGGCAGAGGAACAGAAGCAGAAGGCTGAAATCCTGGAACAGGTGCAGATGCGTATGACCTTCTTTACCCGTTTGACCGAAGGATTGAAGATGGCTGTGGCTCATCAGTCGTTTGATGAAGTGAACGAATTAATGTGTCGCTTCCTGGATGTCAAACTGCCTTCTAACAATGCGCCTTCAACGGCGGAAGTTCAAATGGAGAAATCTTCATCATCGACTGCAGATGAAGATGCTGATGAGAAAAAGTCAGAGATAGCAGCTGCAGAACCAGAATTGAGTGAGGCAGACCAGCATTTGCTGGATGAAATCAACCATGCCATCGAGGAGCATATGATAGATTCCGATTTCAATGTTACGATGCTCCAGGAGGTGATGTGTATGGGCAATAAGCAGCTTTATCGTAAGGTGAAGGCTTTGACTGGCATGACTCCGGTTGAATATATTCGAGACCTGAGAATGCAAAAGGCAGCCAAACTCCTGAGCGCCGGAAAGTTTAGTGTTTCTGAGGTGATGTATACTGTTGGCTTCTCCAATAGCAGTTATTTCTCGAAATGCTTCTCTAAGGTCTTCGGAATGACACCTACGGAATATATGAAACAGAAGTAAAGGTAATCAGTAACAGCATCGGCTTCCAAGTTCAAAGCTTAAAGTTCAATGTTCCAAGTTCAAAGTATATGATATTAACGATTACAGGTTCCGACAGCACCGGCGGCTCTGGTGTGCAGGCGGATATCAAGACGATATTCGAATTGGGGGGGTATGCCGTTTCGGCGATAACCAGCATCACCGTGCAGAATACGCTGGGTATTCAGGAGTTCTTCGATATTCCTGCCGAGATTGTTTCGGGGCAGATAGAGGCAATCATGAACGATATGCAGCCTGATATTGTGAAGATAGGTATGATACGCAGGGTGGAGACGCTGAATGTGGTTATCGATGCCCTGACCCGGTATCGTCCTGCTCATATCATTTATGCTCCAGCTATCTGGTCTAGCCAGGGCGATGCGCTGATGACGGAGGATGTGGTGAGCCAGATCAAATACCGTCTGCTGCCCCTCTGCTCGGTAGTTGTGGCGAGAAAGAAGGAGAGTGACATCATCCTTCAGAACTCCCGACTCCTGGAGCTTGCCGAGAAGCAGGGACTCCGGATCTACCGCCTCGATAATGCCAATTCGCATGGTCTCATCAACCGCTTCTCTTCTGCCCTTGCCGTCTATCTGAATCAGGGCAAGAAGATGGAGGAGGCGCTGGCGATGGCACAGGATTTCATCAATGTAGAACTCGTGCGCCAGAGCAATCTGCAGGGCAGGAGTTCTGAGCTTTACAATCAGTTTATCTCGCAGGTGAACAACTTCTGCCGCACCTATAGCGATGTGCATTTCTATGCCGACCAGCTGAATGTGAGCAGCCGCTATCTTGCGCAGGTTACCCGCCGCATCTCCGGCAAGACACCGAAGGCAATCATCGATGAATACATCGTGAAGGAGATAGAACGCGAGCTTTCTACCACCACGCATACGGTGCAGGAGATAGCCAACACCTTCGGCTTCTCATCGCAGGCTCATCTCACCAAGTTCTTCAAGAAGATGAGAGGGGTAACGCCTTCTGCTTTCAGGCAGAAAGGCTGAAAATAGGTGGTTTTTGACCAAAATATTAAAATAATTAAGTTAAATTAGAAACACGGACAAATTGAATTTGTCTGGCTCTTTTGTCCGGGTGCTTGTAAGTGGTTAAATATTAGTAATTTATAAGTTGCCGGACAATTTGTCCGTGTTTTTTTTGCTTCGTTTTCGTCGCTCGAAGGTCTTCTTGATGCAACCCTTTTGCTTCACTTGCTTCAACCTTATTTTCTTCCAGTTTCACCCCTTTGATTTTTCTCTCCCGATGCCCTTGAAATTATATGGCGACGTAGGAATCTCTGCGTCGGGACGTAGGAAAAATTACGTCGCCATGTAGTAAAGTCTACGTCGGGACGTAATTTCAGGGTTATCTATAGGGTTATTTGTAAGGTATCGGCTCCCCCTTCGGCATCCTTTGTTTCTCTATCCGAAAATCATTGAGTTTGGAGTGTTTAAACTATGAACTATAATTAAAAAAATGAATACAGTTAACGAAATTTAGCATAAATATGCTTTTCGTAGGCACATAGAG
>OIXL01000659.1_pt1 | contig 16136 bp, 18 predicted proteins | sample 1587761 | NCBI WGS metagenome assembly OIXL01 (sample SAMN03283246) | human gut metagenome | biome: human-associated habitat; material: feces | host: Homo sapiens | place: Peru | collected 2012 | reverse complement strand
CTGCACAAAGGGCACGCCGCAGCTGTCGGCCAGACCCATGCCCGCCGAACCGGAAATACTCAGCAGCGCCTTCTGACCGTGCAACTGCTCGGCATCGATGCGGCGCAGCAGCTCCTGCGCCTTTTCCAGAATATGGCTGTAATGCCGTTCGTATGTAGAATACAGCAGCGTATCATGTTCATCCAGCACCACACACTTGATGGTGGTACTGCCGATGTCAAGACCTACTCTCACGTTGTTTTCCTCCTAAGGACAAATGCCGGAGGCAAAGCCCCCGGTGGACGGCAAAATCAATTTCTTTGCCAAAAATTAGTTTGTTAACGAATCATTTTGTCAATTCGCATACAAATGTATTATAATCCAATTTTGCGGCACAATCAATCAGCGTCCTTTATTTTACACAGAAAAAATAGTATTTTCCGCTCAAAAAGTTAAACATTTTGTGAACTTGTCGCTTTTTATGCGGCTGCACCGGTGTCTCGGCAAAGTTTTTTAACCTTTGCCAACAAAAAAGGACTGCCGCACAGGAGCATCTCCCCCGCAGCAGTCCTTTTTCATTATTATAATGCAATCATGCAGCATGCATCACAGCTCGTCCGGGTCGCCGCGCTCCGGCATGGTACGCAGCTCCCGCACCAGCATATTGCGCAGCTGGTACTGATGCTGCTGTGCCTGTGCCGTATCGCCGCCCGTATGCAGCTCTACCGTCGGCTCCGCCATGCGGTCGGCGCACAGCGGAATGGTCACCACTGCCTGTGTGCCCTTTTCCGGTGCGCGCTCCACCCGCAGGCCCCAGCCCATACGGCGGCAGCACTCGCGGCAGAGCAGCAGGCCCAGCTTTGCGCCGCCCAGAAAGCAGCGCCGGTTCTCCAGCCATGTATCCTCGCCTGCTTCCGGCAGGCCGCAGCCATTATCCATCACCGTCAGCTGCCAGAAGCTTTCGCTGCGGCGCAGCATCAGCCGCACTTTGCCGCCCGCACTGCAGGCTCGCAAGGCATTCGAAAGCAGATGCAGGCACAGCAGTTCTGCATCACTGCGGTCCGCCATGATCCGGCAGGCTGTCCAGCCGCCATAGTCCAGCGTCAGTTCCACCCCAAGCTGCGCCTGCACCATATCGGCCTGTGCGGCGACCTGCTGCAGCAGCTGGCACAGGTCCAGCGGATAGAGCCGCGGGTCTTCCTCGGTGCGCAGAAAATCCAGCAGCGACATCACTTCGTTCACAGTGCGGTCCAGCCTTGCCGCCGCAGCGCTGATATCGTTCACCGCCTGTCGGGTCTGCTGGTCGGCACCCACATGCGCAAGGTGCTGGTCCAGATATTCGCAATTGCGTCCGATCAGACCCAGTGCATGGAAGCATGCCTGTTCCACATCCTTCTGCGGGACCGCCTGCGCGGTCAGTGCACCCGCCTCGTTCTGCCGCATCTGCTCCATACCCTTGCGCCTCCTGTGTTTTATGCTCAGTCGTCCTTCTGACGCTGAAGATAATTCTTGACTGTGTAGATCAGTTTACCAGTGGTAGGTTTCTCGTCCGCAAATCCGCTTTCTTCCTTGAAGCGCAGCCACTTGACCGAGGGCTTTGCTTCCAGCTGGTCGATCATACGCCGGATGCCGCTGTCCACAGCAGAGACCGACACATCGTACTGCTCGCTCACCGCCTGCAGGATCTCCTTGCGGATGGCCAGCTTCTGGCTGGTGCCGTACACCACGCCCACCGCACAGGAAAGATAGTTGCAGTTCACGTCCGGCAGCTGGATGCCCCATCCCTCGTACAGTTCCTGACACTTGCGTTCTATGCGCTGGCTCTGCCGTCCCGGCAGGCGGTACAGCTCCCACAGCAGGTTCTTCAGTTCGGCATGGCCCACATAGCAGAACCCATCGCCCGATTCCAGACAGATGGTACTCGTATTCTGCCGCCTGCCCTCATCAAACAGAACAACATTCGGTTTGGGATCCATGCTGCGGATATTCATTAAAAACTCCAGCCCGCTCATATCTTCCAGCTGGCTGCAGAGGATCACAACATCAAACTGACGGCCCTGACGCAGCTGTTCCAGCAGACGGCCGCCGTTCTGGAAGCAGGTGCACTCCAACGCAGGGCTTTGCTCCTGCAGGTAGTTCTTTTCCACCCGCAGTTCCTTGCGGTCGTAGCTTCCAAGGGCGATCTGCAGCGTTTTTGCTGTGTGCTCACTCTCCACGCAACGCGCCGCCTTTCTGCCTGAGCTGTTCTGTATCGGTCAGTTCTTCTACCACATCCTGCCAGATCTCCGGCTGGACACCATTCTCACACAGATAGCGCAGGATCCGGTAGCAGAACTCTGGTGCAGCTGCAATGTAGCAGCTTTGCATGTACTGCCGGTTCCCGGTACGGCAAAGCGTCAGGCAGCAGCCGTCTTCGTTGCCTGTATCCATTGAGTATACCAGCGTATATGCTTTCTGCAACCCGTCGATTGCCGAAAACTGACGGATCATAGGTGAAAATGTACGTTCCATAATTTTTCCTCCCTTGCTACAAGGTCCTGCGACATTTTTAAGGCATTCCTTGTTTTTCTTATCTTATTTTAAAGAGCAAGGAGGGCTGGTTCAATCCTGAAAAAGCGTCTAAAAACATCAAAATCACATTCGTTGCATTTTTTTGTCGTGTTTTTCTGTTCCGCGGCACATTTTATTTTATACTTGCGTTTGATCGCAGATTTTTTGCGTCGTATTGGCAGTGTAATTCTGCTTTCGTGATGTTTTTCCGTTTTATCAGGATCTTCCGCTATTAAAATAGCACGACGGCGACGCAAATTCAACCTCCACGTCAATTTTTCCTTTATTTTCCTGTTTTTCTGCCTCAAAAGCCAAAAATACCGGTCCGGTCAAAATTTACGTTGAAATATACACAGTTTTTTCATATTGTTCCGGTAAAATAGAAGTGTATAACGCCTTGCTGCGGGTCCTGTATCCGGGCAGTTTATTATAATGTATAGCGGCAGCGTTCCTGCGAGGATGCGCCGGAAAGGCTCACACATGCTCCAACTCAACCACATCAAGAAAGAATACAAGACCGGCGATCTGGTGCAGAAAGCACTGGATGATGTCAGCCTGAACCTGCGGGACAACGAATTCGTCGCCATTCTCGGCCCCAGCGGTTCCGGTAAGACCACCCTGCTGAACGTCATTGGCGGTCTGGACCGCTACGACAGCGGTGATCTGATCATCAACGGCATCTCCACCAAAAAATATACCGACCGCGACTGGGACTCTTACCGCAACCACACCATTGGCTTTGTGTTCCAGAGCTATAACCTCATCCCGCACCAGACAGTGCTTTCCAATGTGGAGCTGGCGCTGACCATCTCCGGCATTTCCGGTGCCGAGCGCCGCAGCCGGGCCACCAAGGCGCTGGAGCAGGTAGGTCTGGGCGACCAGCTGCACAAGCACCCCAGCGAAATGTCCGGCGGCCAGATGCAGCGTGTGGCCATTGCCCGCGCACTGGTCAACAACCCCGACATCCTGCTGGCCGACGAGCCGACTGGCGCACTGGACAGCGACACCAGCATTCAGGTGATGGAGCTGCTGAAGGAGGTGGCCAAAGACCGCCTTGTAGTCATGGTCACCCATAACCCGGAGCTTGCAGAGCAGTATGCTACCCGCATCGTCCGCCTGCGGGACGGCGTGATCCAATCGGACACCGCACCGTTTACGCCGGATGATTCCGCTCAGGTGCCGCCGGTGCACAAAAATCTGGGCCGTTCTTCCATGTCGCCGCTCACCGCTCTCGCGCTGAGCTTCAACAACCTGCTCACCAAAAAGACCCGCACCCTGCTCACCGCGTTTGCCGGTTCCATCGGCATCATCGGCATTGCGCTCATCCTTTCGCTCTCGGCCGGTGTGAGCAATTATATCCAAGAGATGGAACGCTCCACCCTTTCGGAATATCCGCTGCAGCTCTCGACCACCGGCGTGGACCTTGCCGCCCTGCTGGACCCGGAAAGCTACACCAGTGCCGTTGCCGACAACACCAATGTGGGCACCACCAGCGCTTCTTCCACCCCGGAGGGCATGGTCACGGTGCGTGAACTGCTGAGCCAGCTGACCGAAGATAATTCCTCTGTCAATGACCTTGCTTCCCTGAAAAAATATCTGGACAGCAGCGAGTGCACCATCTCGGAGGATGCTGCTTCCATCGAGTATACCTACGGCACCGTACCGCTGATCTACCGCCAGAACAAGGACGGCACCGTGCGCCAGATCTTCCCGGACAGCAGCCTTTCTGCGCTGAACAACACCACCTCTGCCGCCGGCATCGTCTCTTCCATGACCAACCAGAGCGTGTTTACCGAGATGGCCGAAGAGCCTTCGCTGTACGAAGATCAGTACGATGTCAAGGCAGGCCGCTGGCCGAAAAGCTACAACGAGGCCGTTCTTGTGCTGAATTCGGATGGCAGCATCAGCGACTACGCTCTTTATATTCTGGGCATTGAGGACGACAGCGTGATGATGCGTTTTCTGCAGGAGTACGCAAAAAACAAGAACACACAGGCTCCCACCGGCTACGGCACCTACCCCTACGATACCTTTGTGGGCCTGAAATATAAGATCGTTACCAACTCAGACTATTACGTTTATGACGAAGAACGCCAGATCTGGCGCAACCGCTCCGACGATGAAGCGTATGTGGAGCAGCTTGTGGAAAACAGTCCGGATCTGACCATCGTGGGCGTGGTGCAGCCCCGCGCAGATGCCAGCTCCACCATTCTGCCCATAGGCGTTGCCTATACCCATGCACTCACCAACTACGCCATCGACCATGCAGCCGAAAGTGAAGTGGTAAAGCAGCAGCTTGCCGACCCGGAAGTGAACGTGCTGACCGGCGAGCGCTTTGATGCCGACCAGCGCAAAACCGATCTTGACATTTCTTCCCTGTTCTCGGTGGATACCGATATGCTGAAGGATTCCTTCCAGTTCGATGCAAGCAAGCTGCAGTTCGACCTGAGCGGTGCATTTGATCTGCAGGATGGCAGCTTTGACGTTTCCTCCATCCTTGATCCGTCCGCGTTCCAGCTGGATCTGAGCGATCTGGACCTGAGCGACATCGACATGAGCGATGTGGAGCTGCCGGACATGGACGCGCTGGATCTGAGCCAGTTGTTTGCCGATATGGACCTGTCCGTCTCGGAGGATGCGCTGCAGAGCCTGATGAAGAAGATCATGAATGGCTATAAGCGCTATATCATCGGCAACGGCATCTTGAATCTGGATAAGATCGGTTTCTCTTCCTATATGGAGAGCGACCAGTTCAAACAGCTTCTGTCCGAATCCATGGGCGACCTGCTGGACACCACCGGCCTGCAGGAGCAGTTCACCGCTTCACTTCAGCAGAACCTGCAGGGCATCATGACGAGCTATCTGCAAAGCTACTCGGAACAGCTGAGTCAGAAGCTGGGCGAAGCTCTGCAGACCAAACTTACCGCTGCCATTCAGACCCAGATGAGCACCGTGATGCAGCAGCTGATGACTCAGCTGACCACTCAGTTCAGCCAGCAGATCCAGTCCGCCATCCAGAACAACATCGCTCAGCTCAGCAGTCAGGTGGAAGATGCCCTGAAGATCGACCCCACTGTGTTCCAGAGTGCCGTGCAGGTGAACATGAGCACCGACGACCTTGTGGATCTGGTCAAAATGAACCTGCAGTCCAGCACCACCTCCTACGGCAGTGTTCTTGGTGCACTGGGCTATTCGGATTATGCCAAGCCCGGCAGCATCTGGATCTACCCCAAGAGCTTTGAGGCCAAGAACCGCATCGTGGACAGCCTGAACGCCTACAACGCCGCCATGCGTGCGCAGGGAGAAGAGGACAAGGTGATCGTATTCTCGGATACGGTTGGCACCCTGATGAGCGCCGTGACCAGGATTGTAGATATGGTCAGCAATGTGCTGGTGGCCTTTGTTGCCATCTCGCTGGTGGTTTCTTCCATCATGATCGGTGTCATCACCTATATCAGCGTGCTGGAACGCCGCAAGGAGATCGGTATTCTGCGTGCCATCGGTGCATCCAAGCACAATGTCTCCGAGGTATTCAATGCCGAAACCTTCATTATCGGAATGTGCTCCGGCGTGATCGGCGTGGGCCTGTGCCTGCTGCTGCTGATCCCCGGCAACATGCTCATCCACTCCATTGCAGGAACCACCAGCGTCACCGCTGTGCTGCCGCCCAAGGCTGCACTGATCCTGATCGTTCTGGCTACCCTGCTCACGATCCTTGGCGGCCTGATCCCCGCCCGCAGCGCAGCCAAGTGCAACCCCGTCACCGCCCTGCGTTCTGAGTAATTTCCTTTCTCTGCAAGCAAAAGGAGTCGCTGCATCACGCAGCGGCTCCTTTTTTGATGTCCGGTGCTTTATCTCAATTTCTCGTGTAATTCCTCATGCAGTTCCTCGCGCTCTTCCTTCAGTTCCTGCTTGAGAGTCCGGTCGATCTCCTGTGTCTCCTGCCGGATCTCAGCCAGATCCTTTTCGATCGCAGGGTTTTCTTTGATTTCTTCCCGGATGAACATGAGTGCAAAGCTTACCAGCAGCAGCCCGCAGGAGATCCAGATGGTCTTTTCTGCCAGCCGCGCTGCGCCCACGCTTCCAATACCGGCACCCACCGCGAACAGCAGGATGATGCCAAAATAACGCATCATCCGGTCCTTAGCTTTCGGCTCATGGGTCTTGCGCCAGATGCAGAATGCTTCCACACCGCTGCGCAGGTCACCAATGCACATAGTGCTGGCAAATGCATAGCCGTTCACCTTGCGGAACGCCTGCACCTGCATCGCGCAGGAGAAGGAAACGATGGCGTTTGCCAGCAGATTCTGCTCCTGCGGTAAAAAACCTACAACGAACAGCAGAAGCACTTCGCCCAGCACCACCAGCTGCCGCCAGTGAAGCCGCTGCATGTCACGAAAGCACTCCCGCATCTTTTCTGCCACCAGTACGCCCAGCGCAAAAGCACACAGAGGAACCAGATAGTGTAGCACCCGATCCCACTGACCATCCATGATGTTGGCACTCAGCAGCACGATGTTGCCAGTCTGTGCATTTGCAAACACCTTACCGCGGAACAGATACGTATAGGCATCCTGCAGCCCGCCCGAAAGCGAAAGGAACACCGCCGTCAGGAAGGACTCCGACATCTGCCCATGATGTTTTGTTTTCATATTACCTTTTCCCCTCTTTTCGCACCCTATTATAATATATTTTTACAGCTTGGTTCATATCAATTTTACATGTCATGCATGTATATCCCTGCGTCCTGCCAGAGCCAAAAATACGGCCGTGCCCGGCCCGCACTTTGCATTCCCTCACAGGTTGTGTTAGAATAAGAAAAAAGCTTTTCCAAAGGAGAACTTCCTTATGCCGAATATTGTCGAGATCACAGACCTTTCCGCACCGGAGCTGGATGTCTATGCCCGCCTGACGCAAGCGCAGCTGCGCAATCGTCTGGAGCCGGATAAAGGCATCTTTATTGCCGAAAGCCCCAAGGTGATCACCCGTGCGCTGGATGCCGGATACACCCCGCTCTCCCTGCTCATGGAGCGCAAACAGATCACCGGCCCGGCTGCCGTTATCCTGACCCGCTGCGGTGATGCCCCGGTGTACACAGCCGACCGTGAGACCCTTGCCAGCCTGACCGGCTTCGTACTGACCCGCGGCGTGCTGTGCGCCCTCCGCCGCCCGCTGCCGCGCAGCGTGGAAGAGGTCTGCCGCAATGCCCGCCGGGTGGCCGTTCTGGAGGGCATTGTGGACTCCACCAATGTGGGAGCGATCTTCCGCAGCGCCGCTGCACTGAACATGGATGCCGTGCTCGTTACTCCTTCCTGCTGCGACCCGCTGTGCCGCCGTGCCGTGCGTGTGAGCATGGGCACCGTGTTTCAGGTGCCCTGGGCGCAGATTGGCACCTGTCCTGCCGACTGGCCGGAAAACGGCATTGCTCAGCTGCACAGTCTTGGCTTCAAGACTGCTGCCATGGCTCTGAGCGACCGCTCCGTAAGCATTGACGACAGCGCTCTTTCCGCTGAGCCGAAGCTTGCCATCGTGCTGGGCACAGAGGGTGACGGCCTTGCCCACAGCACCATTGCCGCCTGTGACTACACCGTAAAGATCCCTATGTCCCACGGCGTGGATTCCCTGAACGTTGCCGCTGCCAGCGCTGTTGCTTTCTGGCAGCTAGGCAACCGCTGATGAGCCAGGCTTTTGGCCCTGCCCAAAATACTTGACAAATCGCCCGAACAGAGTTACACTTACAGGGTCATCACATGGGCCTATAGCTCAGTTGGGAGTGCAAGCGTATCGCTTTTGTGCCCCACAGAGTTGTGGGCATTCAAATGGGGAGTATGTCGGTTGGTCGCCCAACCGCGTCACGCCCCTAAATATGGGCCTATAGCTCAGCTGGGAGAGCGTTCGGTTCGCATCCGAGAGGTCAAGGGTTCGAATCCCTCTAGGTCCACCATTTGCCGCATCGTTTTTGTACGATGCGGCGTTTTTTATGTCCAAAAAACTTTGGCAGACCGTGCCGGGCTCCGAACCCTGAAGTCGGATGCGAACCGGGCGGGGTCATCAATATATTTTTTGAAAATCCATCGGTTTCACGCTTCTTTCTTTGCATTTTGCAGAGTTCTGCGGGCAAGTGCATCGCTTTTATGCCCCCTTCTCGGAAATTTCTTCAAAAATTTCCGCGCCATCGTAGGTCGATACGGCCTTGAGCTGCTCCACTTGGTTGAAGCTGGCGTTCAGCGTAATCGAGATCTCATAGTCTTTTCGGACGCGAATCTCCTTAATGAACTGCTGCAAAATGGCGCGGCGTTCATCGTGGTTGGCGGTGTCGTAAACATCCGCCCATGTAAACAGCTCGTTGCAGATGTAGTTGCTACGCTTTGCTGTTTTGGTGGCTTCTTCGTATTCTTCCTGCGCCTGCACGAGCTGCTTTTCCAGGGTTTCCAGTGCATCTTTTGCTTCGGCCACCAGTGTGCTGAGCAGTTCTTTGTCCAAGGCACTTACGCCCCGGATGACGAGGATGGTTTCGGCTTTCAGGTCGTCCAGCTCTTTCTGCTTGGCTTCCAAGTCTTTCTGAATTTTCTTAATCTTCTTCTGGATGCGGGCGGCATCGTTGGTCTTGACCGATTCCAGCAGCTTCTTCCGGGAAACCTCCCGGAACTGTGCGAAGATCTGCCGGACAACTTCTTCCACAATGGAATCCAGCTTGGAAACACCGTAGCCGGACTGCCCATCGCAGTCACCCGGATGCCGGATCTTGTAAAAGCAGCTATACCGGGGCCGGACTTCTTTCACCGTATGCCCATCGGCATAGGTATGCGTCCGGCCGCTGCTGGTCAGGCTCAGGCGGTTGCCGCAGTGGGCACAGTAGACCAGCCCGGTCAACAGGGCTTTGGAGCTGGTGCCCAGTGAAGTACCGCCACGCTCACAAGTGCGTGCCTGCCGCAGTTCCTGTGCCTGCTCGAACAGTTCTGGTTCGATGATGCGGAGCTGTGGGCACTCGGTTTCCACCGCACCGTTGATGAGGTACCCCGTGTATCCTTTATTCTTGATCATCCGAACGATGCTGGTGTTGGGGATATTTTTGTTGTTCCGTCCTACGACTCCCTGTTCATAAAGATAGTGGCTCAACTTCTGTGCGCCGTAGCCCTCGTAAACGTACTTGTGGAAAATCAGCCGGACGATCTCAGCTTCCGCTTCATCAATCACAAGGTCACAGACCTCTTGATTTTTCTTGTTCACCCGACCAAGGCGGACACGCTTGTAGCCAAAAGCCACGGTGCCGCCCGTGTAGTGTCCCTCCCCGGTGAGCTGTTCCAGCCTTGTCCGGGTACGGACAGAGGTTTTCAGACTTTCGCCGGATGCCTGCCAGTAGCGGATGTAGTTCATCAGCTTGTCCACATGGGTGTCAAATCGCTGCTGTCCCTCGTTCACGCTCCAGACTTCGATGCCCTGCTTCGTGAACCATTCCACGATAAAGGGCGTTTCATCATCACGGCGACCGAGACGGTCAAACATGAACACCAGCAGGATGTCAAACTTGCCCTCCATCGCGGCCTGTTGAATTTTCTGGAGTTCGTCACGCTCTTTGGCAGATTTTTTGAAGCCGGAAACGCCTTTTTCGGAAAATTCCTTGACGATCTCCCAGCCCTGACTTTCTGTAAAGTTGCGGCAGGCTTCTTTCTGCATGGGGATGTCGTCTTTCTCGACCTGTCCCTTTGTCGAAACACGGTATAAGGTATAGACACGTTTTTTCATTTCAATCTCTCTTTCTTTGAGTGAGAAAGGAAAAATCAAACGTGTTTCGTCCATATTTTGTTTTCAAGGTTCAGTTCGATTTTATCTTATCTCACGCATTCAAGGAGCACAAGGATGTCAGGCAGCGGTGTGCCCTGCCGTGCGCAGGATGGTGGTCTGCAATAGTTTCTGGATGGCATCCAGACAGTCCGTATCCGCAGGCGCATAGGTGATCTTGACTTTGCAGCCTTTGACGGAAAGGGTTTCAGATTTAGCGGTGGTATCGCAGATAGCGTTCATAGGCCTCCTTTCTCCATACCCATTCGTTGAGATCGAGCTGATAGAGCAGCGCATAATTGAGCCGAATGAGTTCCGGGATGCTCAACCGCCCCATCGGGCGGATCAGCCGTCCCTTGCTGATGGTCTGGACAGATTCTGCCAAGATCATAGAGGGCTGCAAAAAAGCCCGATTACTGTCCACAAGAACGTGGGCTTGGTGATCGGGCTTCTTTGCAGTATTGGATGTAACAGGCGCAACAATGAGGTTGGGCGAATAGCAGTTTGCGGTGTTGTTCTGCACCACGACCACAGGGCGGATACCGCCCTGCTCGGAGCCAAGGTGCGGCTCCAGATTGGCGTAGTAAATATCACCGCGCAGAAACTTTCGGTTGACTGGAATCATGTTCATCACCGCTTGCAGGGCAAATTATGGGTACGGCCAGCACCGTTGTAGATGGACAGGATCTGTTTCATGTGGCGGTCTGCCACATTGCCAGTGTCGTTTTGTGCCAACCGGGTGATGGTCTTGGGATGCACTGTGCGCAGCCGGAGAATCAGCCGCTCCCGGCTGTATTCGCCCTGATACAGAGCCAGAAAACGAGCCATGCCATGCAGGATGCCCGACAGGAACGAATCCGAATCGCCACCCCAAGCGTCTACGAGAACGCTCAGCATTTCACGGTAAAGTGATGCACCGTAGCTCTTGTAGATGTAGTAAGCCGAGCGGATGCAGTAGATTTTCCACGGGGCACGAATCCCATCCAGTGCAAACCGAACGCCTGTGTCCTCCGTTACCGAAACAAAATCGCAGGCGTTTTCTTCGTGTGCCACCAGTTTGGCACGAAGCTGTTCACCAGCGGTCAGTTCGCTGGAAATGCCTGTCTGCACAGCAAACAGCAGAGCTTCATGCTCTTTAGAAAGGCCGTAGAAGACCTTGCAGCGAATCGGGAGGTCACGCCCACCGTTGCACGTTTTCCGTGCCTCAATGGTGTTCTGGCCATCAAAGACGAAGTAGCGGCCATCCCGGTAGCTGACCTTCGGCTCATTGGCGATGTACTCCGAAAAGTTTGCTGCGATTCGTGCAACCTTGCCCATGCGGAGCAGCCGCTGATATTCGGCGCAGGGGTTCAGCAGAACGCTGTCAACGTAGCGCACCTCGAAGTTGCACTCCGGCAGGCTGGAAAGGTTCAGGTTAGAAAGCATCATAGCGTTTTCTCCTTTATTTTCAGAAGATACTGTACGGCATCTTCGATCAAGTCATGAATGATCTTGCGGCAGTCCGAATCTTCAAAAACATCCGGGTATTCTTTGAAAATGCTATTCCAGCGGCGAATGAAGTCCTCTTTCGCACCCTGCACTTCGCACATCATCAGGGAGCCGTTTGCAACGGCTCGTTCCTGATAGCGATTGTCGATGGATGCTTTCAGAGAAGTTTTTTCTTCGGCAGTAAGCTGGCGTTGATGCCCTTGGATGCTTTTGCTGATTTCAGAAAGTGTTTGTTTTGAAGAAGCGGTTTCGGCTTTTCGGGGCTGACGTTCCTGCTTTGGCTTCCGCAATTCTGCAAGAGCAGCAGGAATTTCTGCCTTTGGCGTTTTTGCCAAGGCGGTGATTTCTGCATCCGTTGCCTTGATGCGCCCGGTCAGGATTTCTTCTCTTGCACCGGGGACTGCATCTTCCGCAGCGTCCACGCCTTTGGCATACTTTTCCGCTCGCTTTACGGTAGCCGCCCCAACGCCGTTTTGTGCGGCAATGCGCTCACAGGTGGAGAGCTGCTTTGCCCTCAATGGATCATTTTGAACCATTGAGGTGAACCGTCCGTTCTCATCGTGTGCCCGCTCTTTGGAGCCGCCCCGTGCCAGCTTTTCGGATTCATACAGCTTGCCCATCAGAAACTTCTTTCGTTCCGGGTCAAGATTTCTGCGTCCAAGCTGGTTCTGGCAGATCCATGAAAGAGCCGCATAACGGTTATCCAGTTCGATCTCCTGTATCTGGTAGGCGATGAACGGATGCTTCCGCAGGATGTGGTAGCGGGTATGCCCGTCCAGAATAAAGCCATTCCAGATGATAATGGGATTCAGCAGCCGCCCTTCGTGGAGAATGTTCTGCTCAAGCTGTTGTTCTTCTTCAAAATTCAGGGGCGGGATCTTGCCCTGAAACTCCGGGTCGATTTTAAGCGCATTCAGATTCATCATCGAAATGGCCTCGCTTCACATACTGCCCAGCGTTCTTATCGGGCTGTACATAATAATCGAAACCATAGCGAATCTGGCAGTAGGTGCAGACATCCTTGATCTTCTGCTTAGGGTCTGCGCGCCGGACGCGAACGCCCTTTGCCCCCTGAAAGGAATCCAGACAAATCGGGCAGAGGGTAGTCAAGCTGGCTTCGTCTACGCAGTTGTTATAAAATCGACTCATATAGATTTCCTCCATATCGGTATTTTGATGGGAAATGTAAAACCACCAGCCGAGAAATCCTCAACTGGTGGTTTGAAAAGTACTGTTTTTCTCCTATTTGTCCTCGACACCCCGGAGGTGGGAACTTTTCGGCGGCGGATTTGCACCGCTCCATTGGCATCTCAGCCACCCCGTCTGCTTTCTGACCGGGCCGCGAATTACGGAAGTATCATTGTCTGGAAGTACCGAAAAGCTGCTTCTTCAATTTTCAAGGTACACGGTACAGTTTCGGGCTTGTCGGCCCCTGTCAGGGGGGCTGCCCTTGCTGTGACCATAGTGTACTTGAAAACCAAAGTTCTCGTTAGGAACCAGTAGTTCCGGTTTTTCGATTTTAGCCGGAACCAATCGTTCCGGTTCAGAACAATAAAGTGATTTTAAGCAGATTCGCCCAGCATTTCCAGCATAGCAAGAATCCGCCGCTGCATTTCTTTCAGTTCTTTGCGGAGCATTTGCAGCTGATCTTGCAGTTCCTGCTCCCGCTGGGACGCAGACACACCTAAGACGATGTAGTCCAGCGAGGAGCCAAATCGCTCCCGCAGCTCCACAAAGAGGTCGACAGACGGAACTTTCTCACCCTTCTCCAGATTTCTCATGTAGCGGTCACTGATGTTCAGGTCGATGGCAAGCTGTTCTTGTGTCACTTCACGGTCTTTTCGGAGGTTTTGGATTCGTTCACCCGTTGCAGCAGGATCATAATACATCACTCCCTCCGTTTCTTCCGCCGGGAGTGGGCGGAGCTTCATCTCCCATGCCGGATACGGCCAGCACATGATTTTTCACCAACATGAAAATACGGTCGGCATCAGCACTATGATTTTTGGTGCGCTTTTTGACGTTGGAAACTTCCAGCAATCGAGACAGTCGGAAGTACCATGTGGTCATCTTGAACCACGGAAGCAAATAGGTCGATTTCATTATCAATAATCCTCCAGTTATTTTACGGAATGTGAGCATTCGGACAAAAAGGATCGTGGTGGCCCACGACACCTTGCCCTTAAAAGCGCGAAAACGCCAGCCTCCCATTGAGGGAAGCTGGCGCAGTACAGCATATCGGCACGATTGTGAGTGGCAAAACGGAACGATTGTGCCTGTTTCGGAGCGGTCTGGTCTACGGCAGCAGACAGGCTTTTTTTGATGCGTTACCCCAATAAAAAATCACAGTTACCTCCACAAACGGCAACTGTGATTGGATAGCGCGTGAAATCGCCCGGACGAGTTACCGTTTTTTTATAACTCGACCGGGAAACGCAAAAATCGGCACTATACTTCCTACTCACAGGAAATACAAGGTTATACCGCGTCATTCACCAGAACGATACAATACTATTGAGGTGAACGATGATGCCGAATTCTGACTTGAAAGTACTTGGAGAAAAGGTTCGCAAGGAGCGCAAGCTGGCAGGTTTAACACAAGAACAACTTGCTGAACGCTGCCATGTTTCAACGAAGCATATCGCCAACATTGAAAAAGGTAGCATGAATCCATCTTACGAAATTCTTTTGGCGATTGCTCGCGTTCTGCCGATTTCGCTTGATGCACTGATTACTCCGGGAATGGACAAGACGGAAGTAGAATTAAAAGAGTTCAACCGAATCTATCTTTCCTGTCCAGAAGCGGTGCGAGAAACCTTAATGGACTCGACCCGCACACTGGCAAAGCATCTGACAGAGTTTTACAGTAAGATTGAAAATCCCTGAAAATGTTTTGCTTGTGGTACAGTATAGCACATTTTTCAAAGTCACTATACCAAAACGAACCCAAAAACAAACCAATTTCATACCAATTCAGTCGATTCCCAAGCTGATCTGAATCTCTGTTTCCAAATCATTTGCCAATGCCGTATATAGTTCTTGTGGTGTGCGGCAAAGAATTGCATTGAAATTGATAGGGTCGCCCTCATTGAAAAGCCTTACATATCCCCAGCGGCATGGAACAACGTCCAAATAGGTCGCAGACTCTAAAAAGCTATGGAAGTGGGTCAATACTTCTTCAAATGTTTGCATGGTTTGACCTCCTGAATTAAGTTATCTCTATTTTAGAATATTCTTGGTCATCTATGCAAGGATGCCGATTTCGTACAGCGTAGAAAACGATAAAGCCATACCGAAGAATCCTACTAGGATCTCACGGTATGGCTTTTATTACAGATTGCGATTCAATCGCACCGATTCCGATGATGGGACAAATTGATATCCAATGTTGGAAACCGTTTTAATATAACGGGGGTGATCTTTGTCATCCTCTATTTTCTGGCGGATTCGACCGATCGTGCTGGTGACGGCTCTCAAATAGCTTTCGCTGTCCTTATGCCAGACTGCTTCAAAGATCTGCTCCTTTGTAAACAGTTTGCCCGGATGCTGTGCCATCAAACTCAAAACACCGTATTCATAACGACTCATGTACACCTCTGTTCCGTGTTTGAAAACACGGTGGTGTTCCAAGTTGATTTCCAGATCGGGACGGCTCAGAGCGTCTGTGGGATTCCGCATCAAATCGAACCATTCAAAAATCGTCTGCTCTTGCGGTGGGCAGTGATCCTTTGTGATGCGAACAACAACTTCAATTTTTTGCATACAATAGACAATCCTCCCCCAAAGCCAAATCTATATCACTCGATATGGAAAATCGGGTGTAGCTCGTATTTCCGCATTGACCGTGCACTACGATGCCGTGTGCTTTAGCCGCCGTCGTTTTTGGAATCCCGAAAGTTCAGAGCTGCCATCAGGCATCCAAACGCACCTGCCCAGAGAAGGTCGGTATAGGGCCATACTTGGAGAATGGCAAAAATCACCCCTGCGATCAGCAGCAGGATGCCAACCGTTAACAGCAGACTTGCCGATAACTGCTCCATCTTAGGTATCCCTTTCTGTGCGAAGATAGTGCTGCACCCGGTGGACATCCCCGGAACGAACTGCAATGTACCACAGGGATTGAGACATTGCTCCGGTAGGCATTGGTGTATTCAGCGGAACCGGAAGCAGTGCCGCCCGCACCTTGTAGGGAATATTGTTTTCCGCCATACGACGGCTTTTTTTCTTTTGCCATCGTCCGGCAGATGAATGAAAAATTAATGGATTTCGAGTGTCACAGTCAATACATTGGATTTAATTTCAGCAGAAACATTGCCGCCTAGTTTATCCGTCAGTAA
>OIXL01000654.1_pt1 | contig 16193 bp, 8 predicted proteins | sample 1587761 | NCBI WGS metagenome assembly OIXL01 (sample SAMN03283246) | human gut metagenome | biome: human-associated habitat; material: feces | host: Homo sapiens | place: Peru | collected 2012 | reverse complement strand
GAAGACGATAGAAAGACATCGCGACCTTTATATTGTTTTCAAGGAAAAGAATTCGGTCGCCCATTTTGATGTAGAGTGCGTCAAAGTTAAAGATGTAGTCTTCTGAGGGAGGCTCACCCTCATTTGACTCTTCGCAGCAGGCCGTGACTTCATCGAGGACGGGCTGATATAAATCGTAATAAAGTGCGGCTTCCATCAAGTCGCGCAGAGTTTCTTTGCTGCCGAGGCAGCACCGCACACAGGTACAATAGTTATGAAGGTCGGTCCTCAGAGCTTCAAGAAGAGAATACGGGTCTTGATTCCAAGAGGGTGAAGGGGAATCGGGCGTCTGATTGAGCTTTTCCAGCTGCCGTAGGACTCCTACGGCATGAGCAAGCGCATGTTTGTCGTCATCGGTATAAAAGCCGAAATCTTCGTGCATATAATCCTCGGAGCTCGGCGTGATATTATCCATAAAACCCGGATGCGGATTCAGCGTCAAAAGCTCCTCATAAGGTTTTTTATCATATTTGAATTCCAGCAGTGGATATTTCATCTTTTCGTCCGACATGGAGCATCCTCCTTCTTACATCCTTTCAGTGAGCATCCCGCACATGACGTCCACGCACTGTGGGTCGAACGCATGCCCGGCACGCTCGCGGAGGGCCGCAGCGATCTGGGCGTCCGTCTCGCCCCGGCGGCGGTGGCGGTCGGTGAAGTCGGCCACGGCGAGGATGCGGGACAGCAGCGGCAGATGTACCAGCCAGAGCAGGCCCATGACGATAAGGGCTGTGTTTGCGAACATGATCGGATGCTTTTCGTAATGATATGCTTCCTTGAGAAGGGACCAGATGCGGTAAAGCATGAAAACATCGCTTCCTCAAGCTTTCTTTGAGCTGTCACAAGCCTTGCTTCCCGGCTGTCTGTAATCTGATTATCTAAAGCTTTATTCGCTGAGGCTTGCGATGCTGCACCATCCTTGTCCCTTGCAGCTATAAGCTTTGACAGATTCTCTATCGTGACAGGCATGTTATCTGACTCTAATGTGACAATGTCATCTGCGGTCGCCTCACCTAATACATCACAGGCTTTCTTTGCCATGTCAAATATCAGACCATCTTGTGACATAGTGGCATCTGTAGCCTTTTTTCCCATTGCCAGTGCTTCTGTCACTGCCCTTGCATAAAAATCACTGCTCACATTTTCTTCTGCTGCGTTGATGCAGTCTACCCGATTCGCAAGCAGCACATTATCAGGTGTAACGGCTATATCTTCATCTATCAGCCATCTGCACTGATTCAGATTCTCATCACTACTGTCTATATGAGCTTCCTCTAATATCTGTTTAAGCTGTGGCTTAAGCTCCTCAAACAGCTCATCTGATATCTCCGTCATTTTGGTTTTCTGCCTGTAATCTTGTACCTGACTGCTGCTGTACGTAGCCTTGTATACATTGGAAACCGTCGGATTCATGTTATTTCTGACCAGATATGCCTTTGTCTCATTGGATATATTTGTAAGGCTCTTTGCCCGGTCTATGGCATCTGTACCTGCCTTTATATTGTCATCTGTAGCAGGAATATCATATGCTTTCATCTGATTGACAAGCATGGCCGCTTCAGTCTGGCTACCCGTGATGTCTGTGAGCTGCTCCCTGCTCAGATCATCTCCATATATGGATATATCTACACCGGCCTTTGCCAGCACTGCTTTTATCTTGTCGGTCTCTGTGACAATGACATCATAGCCGTCATCCTTTGCAGCTTTGTAATCATCACTCGTGGTGGTGCTTGCAGTGACAATCATATCATTTCGCCTGTTTTCTGAGGTCTGATTCATATCATTTAGCAGATTTTCTGCCATATCTGTGCCATCGTTGTTCCCGGCTTCGTTTTTAGCCTGTGGTCTTGCATATATCGTATCCGACATATCAACAGAGTTTGACGAACCGACAACAGCCGCCTTTTTTGACATATTGTCACTGCTGTCTGTCTTTATGTAGTCTGACACACGCATACCCGCTGTCATGTCATTTATGGTTTTTGTGTCCGTATTTTTCGTATCTGTGCTTTTATTAATCAAATTCTCTATCTGCATATTTCCTGCTCCGTGCCCTGCATATATACCATCTCTGCAGCCTTTATTTATGGATATTTTTTGCTCATATGTGAGGGGGTGGTTCTGAATAGTTATCTTTTTATTATATATCGACATATAATACGCAAAAATAAAGACCGCGCCTTAAATTGGCGCGGTCCTTTCCCCTGCTATTTACCGGTATATTAGTATTTAAATACAGCAACTCCGTAAGGCGCAAGTGGATAAGCAAATGAAAATGGTCTGCCGTCACACTCTGATTTGACTGCCTTATAGTCCAGCTTCTTATATGACTGTTTTGCTGCCTTGCCTCTGCCCTTTGCAGCCTTCTTTACAGGCGCTTGTACCGTTTTGCCGGTAAACTTAGGATCCTCACTATCTAAAACAAGCTGATATGTCTTGCGCTTTGGCACTCCGACTCTGTAATCAGGTCTCTCTACCGGTGTGAAATTGATGACAAAGAGCATATTATTCTTGCCATCCTTGCTCTTTCTGATAAAGCTGAAGATGCTTCTGTCTGCATCGTTTGCATTTATCCATTCAAAGCCTTCCCAGCTTGAATCCAGCTCATACAGACAGCGGTTTCTCCTATAGAGGTGAAGCAGCTCCTTTACCCAGTTCTGGATCTTTTTATGCTCCGGATTCTCAAGCAGATACCAGTCGAGTTCTCTTTCCTCACTCCACTCCTGCTTCTGTGCAAACTCCTGTCCCATGAAAAGAAGCTTCTTTCCACAGTGTCCCATCATAAATGCATATCCTGCCATGAGGTTCTTGAATTTATCCCCTTCTAAGCCCGGCATTTTGTTGAGCATAGAACACTTCAGATGTACCACCTCATCATGTGACAGTACCAGAATATATTTCTCACTCTCATTATAGCTCATCGCAAATGTCATCTTGTTGTGGTTATTTTTACGGAAATATGGATCCAGCTTCATATAATCAAGGAAGTCATGCATCCATCCCATGTTCCACTTGTAGCTGAAGTTCAGTCCGTCTTCCTCTACCTTGCCTGTTACCTTTGGCCATGCGGTAGACTCTTCGGCTATCATTACAGTTCCGTGATTTCTTCCAAGTATGAGTGTATTGATATGCTTGAAAAACTCTACTGCCTCAAGGTTCTTATTGCCTCCAAACTTGTTTGGCACCCACTGTCCGTCGTTCTTTCCATAGTCAAGATAAAGCATTGACGCAACTGCATCCACACGGAGTCCGTCTACGTGGTAATTTTCTATCCACATCAATGCACTTCCGATAAGGAAGTTCTTTACTTCATTCTTACCGTAGTCAAATATCTTTGTGCCCCAGTCGGGATGCTCTCCCTTTCTTGGGTCTGCATACTCATATGTGGCTGTTCCGTCGAAATTGGCAAGTCCATGCGCATCCTTTGGGAAATGTGCAGGTACCCAGTCGAGGATTACTCCGATATTATTTTTATGGCACTGATCAACAAAGTATGCAAAATCCTCAGGCTTTCCATACCTCGATGTAGGTGCATAGTAGCCTGTCACCTGATATCCCCATGAGCCATCAAACGGATACTCTGAAATACCCATAAGCTCAATATGTGTATATCCCATAGTTTTTACATAGGATATGAGTGATTTTGCAAGCTCCCTGTATGTATAAAAGCCCTCATCATCCCTGCCCGGATGTCTCATCCATGAGCCCGGATGACACTCATATATAGACATAGGCGATGAATATACTTCTGCCTCAGACTTTGCCGCTCTCTTATCCATCCATTCTTTGTCAGTCCATGTGAAGTGCTCGATATCTGTGATAATTGACGCTGTTCCCGGACGAAGCTCTGCGTAGTTTGCGTATGGATCTGCCTTATACAGCTTATCACCCTGTTCAGTGACTATGATAAACTTATACATCTGACCCTTTTGCGCTCCCGGTACAAAAAGCTCATACACGCCCATGGTTTCAGGCTCTACACGCTTCATCTCATGGCTGGTCTCATTCCAGTCATTGAACTCACCAAACACATATACTTCCTTTGCATGTGGAGCCCAGACGTCAAAGCACACTCCCTTTTTTCCTTTGCGCTCAGCTAAGTGAGCACCCATCTTTTTGTAGATATCATAGTGTGTTGCCTGACCAAACAGGTAACAATCCATTGCTGTAAAATTACACATATATATACCCCCATAAGTATTTATTTTTCCCTGAAATGATCCTCTTTGAGTACAATTCGGTCATCATCTGTATATCGCTTGGCTGTCAGAATACTTATAGCCTTCTTCAGTCCGCTGTGAGCCTCCCTGTCTATAGCCTCGTCAATTATATCCTTGACCTCTGTCAGAGTGGTAGCCTGGTCTATCCTCTCAATATTGCTGATTCTGTTATGCAATGCCAGAATAGCCATCTCATCTATCTTGTACCCAAGCTCTGCAGAGTACGATTTGGCAAACAATACGAGTTCATCATTTGTAAAAATAGGGACCGATATCTTTTCCGTGAACTTGGATGCAAAGCCCTCATCCATTGAGAGAGCCTTCTTTATACCCTTTGATGTATCCTCAAGTATATAGAGTGTTCCTGTAATATCATGCTCCATCAAAAATGATAGCTGGGCAGCTATGCTGCGGTCGATATCACCGGCTCTTTCTATGATGAGACAGCCTCCTGTTATCTTTCTGACTACCTGCTGCACATCCTTTTTATTGAGTGCGGCAGCATCAATCTTGCCCATCTTTCCTGTAAGCTGTTCACCATCTTTTTGTAATACCTTTATAAAGCTTGTAGCAAGCATTGTCTTTCCGCAACCCTGCTCTCCCTGTATAATGAGATTGCCTGTGGATGCGTTTTCTTTCCTGTTGAAATGATCAAGCACTGCATTATATGCCTTGCAGATCTGATCCTCCATACCCTTTACCGGTATGAAATATGAAAATATAGCTTTCTGTTCGCTTGTAAGCTCTTTTATATGTTTTGTTTCTTTCAATTTCGAGTCATCTTCTTCGCTGTCTAAATCCTCCGGCAATGAAATATCCGGCATTTTTCTTGTCTTAGCCATATCCAGCTTCTTCTCCAGTCCCGGATTCTTTGCTGTCATCTTGGCTATTTCCTGCTCGATAAATGATGTCACATGATCAAAATCTCTCTTCTCAGAAACGTTTTCTTTCTCCTGTGAAGCCTCATCATCTGATGTATCATCATCGACATTTAACATATCATCTGTTATTTCAGGCATCATGGTAGTCGGCTGCATGAGTATCTCGTCTTTCTCAGACTCCTCTGCCATAATTATATCCTCCGGCTCTCCAACCGGTTCCTTGACTTCATCTGCAGCATCTTCAGGTGCTTCCTGCGACTCCTGTGCTTCGTCTATAGTATCTTCCGGTGCTTCCTGCGGCTCCTGTGCTTCGTCTATAGCATCTTCCGGTGCTTCCTGCGGCTCCTGTGCTTCGTCTATAGCCTCTTTGGGTGCTTCCTGCGGCTCCTGTGCTTCGTCTATAGTATCTTCCGGTGCTTCCTGCGGCTCCTGTACTTCATCCACAGTCTCCTCTGCATAAAGCTCCTGCATATCCGGTTTCTGCTCTTCTTCAGGCTCCTTCACGGCAGCTTTCTGCTCCATAATATCAACCGGCACCTTCAAATACTCCTCCTCAAGAAGTTCCTTCGGAGTGACACCTGCATCCAGCTTTGGAATGACATCATTTAGTCTCTCCATGATGTCTCCTGCCTCCTGAAGTGCTCTTGCCTTAGCTGACTCAAGCTTCTGCTGCTCAGCCTCTTTAAGTGCAATTTCAGCCGCATGTCTGGTCTTTTCCCATTCTTCAAGCACATCCTGTATAGACATCTGTCCTGTAATCTGATGCTCAAGCTGAGTCTTTTCACTCATGACCATAGACATCTGTCCGTCAGCGTCTTCACCCAAAAGCTCCTTGAAATTCAACTTAAGTGAACCATCTATCTCTTCATCTGTAGCGATATGCTCTGTCTCTTCCGGCTGCTGTGCATACTCTTCCTGCTCCTTTTCGAGCTTGAGATAAGGAATATCCTCAACTATCTTTTTGATGGTATCCATCGTATCAGCAACTTCATTTTTGCCCTTGGCCTCCATGATCTGCTGCATACCCTTGGCAATCTCCTGCTGTAAATTTACAGTATTGAACTTCTCCTGATTTACAGTAATCTGCGGAATAGTTACATCATCATGCACTATCTCTCCGCCCTTTACCATCTCCATGGCACCTATCTCAGTGACCTCAGCCTCATCCTTTATCTTAGCCGGCTTTTCCTTCTCTGCCTTGAATCGTCTGTACTTTTCCTCCTGAGCCTTGGTAAGTGGCTGATAAAGCATCTTAAGCTCCAGCGCACGCTCCACATATGGTCCGTCTCCGAACCACAGAATGAGCTCATCGCAGGCATCTATACACTTATCGGCTTTTCCGGCCTTGTGGTATAGATATGCAAGCTCGTATGCCCACTCCTCAGTGTATTCTTCATCCTTGTACTCTTCAAGAATAGTGATAAGCTCATCAAATGAAGCTCCCTGCCCTTTTTTGATGGCATATCTTAATACATACTTCATATCATCATGAGGCGCTATCTCAACAAACTCATCATAATACTCTGTAGCAGCATCATAATCACCCATCTTGATGGCGACCTCAGCCAGTCTGTATATAATCATCCTGCCGATTGGTGAACGGTCATAGGCCATTAAAAGTATGTCCCTTGCATCCTGGTATCTTTCGGCCTTCTCGTAGATTTCGCCGATTTTAACGAGTGTATTTACATTTTTAATTTTGTTCCAATTTATGCTATCCGCAATCTCTGCTGCGCTCATATAGCCCTCCTCGGCGCTTAAGGCTTTTATCTGATCCAGCTTGAGATTGTATTCGTATTTATCCACTTATTTCACCTACTCGTATTTAAGCTTATTATTTTTGGTATCTACGCCTGTTGTCTTTGTATAATCCCTTGTGTCCTCAGGAAGCTTCTTTTTCCTGAGAGCATAATTAACAACTCTTTTCACAATATAGTATATCACAGCAAAGGTTGGAACACCAAGTAACATTCCAAGAAAACCAAACATTCCTCCGCCGATTAGTATGGCAAACATAACCCAGAAGGTCGAAAGACCGGTAGATGAGCCAAGTATCTTAGGTCCTATTATATTGCCATCCACCTGCTGCAGCACGACAATAAATATCAGAAGATAAAGCGCATGCCACGGACTCTGAATTACTACTATGAGTAACGATGGAATTGCACCGATAAACGGTCCGAATACCGGAATCACATTTGTGACGCCGATAATCACTGCAACGAGCACCGATGACGGAATCCTTAAAATCAGACATCCGAAATATGCAATCACACCTATAATCAGTGAATCTATAATCTTACCGCTTATGAAGCCTCCAAAAATCTCATTTGTCTTTCTGATCGTCTCAATGATGATATTGCCTGTCTTTGGCTTGCAGACAGCATATATTATCTTTTTGCTCTGTCCTGCAAGAGTCTCCTGAATACTCATCACATAGACCATCACGATTATTCCGATAATAAAATTAAATAAGCCTCTGACTACCGAAATCACACCGGTTGTAATCTGTGCAACATACTTCTGTGCCTCAGGAATCAGCTTTTCTGTGGCATAATTCTCAATGTAGTCGGTTGCATTCTGTAAACCTGTGCTCGCGAGCTCAGCAATTTTGCTGTCCCCGAAATTGCCGTTCTTTATCATGTTAATGAATGCCGCAACATCATTTGGCAGTGTCTTCATAAGTCCCGATATACTTGCTATGACAGAAGGCACAATAGCCGCAATGAGGAGCGAAATAATCGCTACAAGAATAATAACCGAGCCTGTGATTGCAAGAGCTCTTGAAACCTTTCGCAGCTTGCTTTCGCTTTTCATCTTTTTGGAAAGAAGCTTTTTAAAGCATCTTTCCAGCCACAGCATGACAGGATTCATCAGGTATGCAAGCACAAGTCCCATTATAATAGGCATTGCTGCCGCAAGCAGCTTGCTCCATATGCCTGCAAAGCCCTCAAATCTGTACAGTGCAAAGAAAAACAGTATACTGACTGCAAACGTGACAAATACCATGACACCTATTCTGATCAGATGTGGCCATTCCTCACGCCCCGGGTGCGAATTCTGCTTCGCACCCTTATCTGCATTTATCTCAATGTTTGATTTTTTACCAGCTTTTCCGGTTTCTTCCATCGGATTAGACTCTCCTTATTTACGGTTATAGTTGATGAGACATCCCTTTAATATTATCTCTCTTTCATCATCTGTGAGCTCACCCATCTTCAGTGTAAATGGCTTTAATTCACCATCCTTGACAACATATGCCTCAAACTCCGTCTTTGCATCCTCGATTTCCTTCTTGATTCCCGGAAGGAAGATATAGTCGAGGTTGTGGAACGGAAGCTCTCCCTCATCGATGATGAATGGAAGCATTCCCCAGTTGATAAGGTTTGAACGGTATCTCTTTGTGGCATACTCGTTTGCGATATTTGCCCAGCCTCCGAGTACCTTCTGGCAGCTGGCAGCCTGCTCTCTTGCTGAGCCGTCACCCGGCTTAACAGCAAAAATTGTGCTTCCGAAGCCCATATTCTCATGGCTTGCCTCAGGGAATTTTTTCTTTACTACTCCCATGATTTCAGCAACCTCAGGAACAGCCTTTCCTGCGCACTCACCACTCTCTATAGCCTTCTGGGCCTTCTGGATTTCCTTTGCTCTGCCTACATACTCAGGATCCTTTCTTGAAAGTGCGAACTCTGCAAGTCCAAGAGGGTTTGAACGATATGATGATGTCTCTCCTGAAGGAATGAGCTCATCTGTTGTAGTAACAGGATCATGAATCTCTGAAACCACCTTAAGGAGCATATTCTCAGGAAGCGCGCTCATTGCCGGCCAGTCCTTGATGTTTGGTCCGAACTGGATTTCAACTGAAGGATCTGCCACTCCATGGCTGTCAAATACACGGTTCTCATATATAGTCTTGTCAAAGAAATATTTTGGCTTTGTAAAGTTGACATCAATATCCGCTGCTGATGTAAGGAAGCCCTTGTTTGCTGCTGTTGCAGCGATTGAACGTGCATCCATGAGTGCCACTGAGCTGATCTGTCCGTTCTGTACCTTAGAACCCTCTCTGTTAGGGAAGTTTCTTGTTGAATGACGGATAGAGAATGCGTTGTTGGCAGGTGTATCTCCTGCACCAAAGCAAGGTCCGCAGAAAGCAGTCTTTACGATTGCACCTGTCTCAAGAAGCTTTGCTACAGCTCCGTTTTTCACAAGCTCCATGTATATTGGAGTAGATGCCGGGTAAACACTCAGTGTAAACTCGTCTGCTCCGATTGAATGTCCGTTTAATATGTCAGCCGCATCGCAGATATTCTCAAATCCACCGCCTGCACAGCCTGCGATGATTCCCTGGTCTACATACAGTTTTCCGTCTCTTACCTTACTCTTTAAATCAAGCTTCACCTTTCCGTCAAAGCTTACCTCAGCTCTCTTCTCACAGTCATCGAGAATATCCATGAGGTTTGCATTGAGCTCATCGATAGTATAGGTATTGCTTGGGTGGAATGGCATAGCTATCATTGGGCGGATCTGGCTTAAATCAATCTCAATAAATCTGTCGTAGTAAGCCACCTCACCCGGATTAAGCTCTTTGTGGTCCTCAGCCCTACCGTGAATCTCAAAGAATTCCTTAACCTGGTCATCTGTTCTCCAGATAGAAGAAAGACATGTAGTCTCTGTTGTCATAACATCGACACCTATACGGAAGTCAACGCTCAGATTAGACACACCCGGTCCTACAAACTCCATAACTTTGTTCTTTACAAATCCGTTTCCGAATACCTCTCCGATAATTGCAAGTGCGACATCCTGTGGTCCAACGCCCTTGATTGGCTCTCCTGTCAGGTAAATGCCTACTACCTCAGGCATATCAATATCATATGTCTGTTCAAGAAGCTGCTTAACAAGCTCAGGTCCACCCTCGCCGACTGCCATAGTACCAAGTGCACCATAACGTGTATGTGAATCAGAACCAAGTATCATTTTTCCGCCGCCGGCAAGCATCTCTCGTGCAAACTGATGGATAACTGCCTGATGAGGTGGTACATAGATTCCGCCGTACTTCTTTGCACATGTGAGACCAAACATGTGGTCATCCTCATTGATTGTTCCACCAACTGCACAAAGGCTGTTGTGACAGTTTGTAAGTACATACGGGATAGGGAATTTCTCAAGTCCTGAAGCTCGTGCTGTCTGGATGATACCTACAAATGTGATATCATGCGATGTAAGCTTATCAAACTTAATCTGAAGCTTGTCCATATTGCCGGATGTATTGTGCTCCTTTAAAATACCGTAAGCAATTGTCTCCTGCTTAGCTGTCTGTTTATCGATGTCCATGCCGGTCTTGCTTTTGACAGCTGCCTGAGCCTCTGGTCCATCAATTATTACTTCCTTACCGTTTAAAAGGTAAGCACCATTTTCATATAATTTCACTTATTCTACCTCCGTATGTGTATTTCAAAATTCTTTTATTTACTATTATATAATATTATAGGTAATTGTGGCAATAAATAAATCACCATCTACCTTAATTTCGAATTTTCCTCCCATCAAATGGGTCAGATTCTTTGCAATCGAAAGTCCAAGTCCACTTCCTTCAGTGGTTCTCGACCTCTCTCCCCTCACAAAACGCTCTGTCAGGTCTACATTTCCGTTGCTTACTATGTCAAGCTCATTCTTAGACACATTCTTTATTGTAAAAACTGCCTTTTTGTCTGCCTTTTCAAGCTCCACATACACTCTGGTGTTTTCCAGTGCATATTTTGCGGCATTAGTATACAGATTTTCGATAGAGCGGTAAAGCTGACGGCCATCCGCATAGATAAATATCTGTTCCGACGGAATTTTTGTAACTATCGTCAGATTTCTCGCCTCAAAGCGCTCATTGAATTCGCCTCCGGTCTGGTATAAAAGCTCAACCAGATCAAGCTTCTGCATATTGAGCTTCACATTTCCCGAGGTAATCTTTGATGTCTCAACCAGATCCTCTGTCAGCTGCTTTAAGCGCTGTGATTTATCCTCCAGCACATGTATATAGTATTTGGCATTTTCATTGTCCAGATTTTCCCTCTTAAGCAGGTCAACATAGTTGACTATTGAAGTCAGAGGTGTCTTTATATCGTGTGATACGTTTGTTATTAAGTCTGCCTTTAGTTTTTCATTTTTAAGGCTCTCATTTACCGAGCTCATAAGACCCTGGCGTATATGGTTGACAGCCTCCGCCACCTTTTTCTGCTGCCCATGAAACTCATTGACATTGAGTGTAGTGTCAAGCGCTCCTTCCGAGATAGCTTCAAGTGCCTCCTGTATGCGCATTATCTCTTTGTTTTTTTGTGTGTGGATATCCTTTTTCTCAATAACCCTCTTTATAAGCTCATATCCCTTGTATATCAGGCTGTGTGTGTAAAGTATATTGCCTTTTATCTTCCTTACAATGCTCTGGTATAAAATAATAAAAGCCAGATCAAACAAAAAAGTAAATGTGCCTGCCGTCATAATGAGTGATGCATAGTCAAAGTGTTGGTTTTTTACGCCTGAAATCACTTTTCCCATAAATACCATGAGCAGTGTAAATATCACCAGCATCACATCAGAGTATACCTTGTCAATCGGTAAATAGTATATTGTGTAATCATCCTCTGATTTTCTGCCTGCCACGTTTGCCATATATGCCAGGCTCACAAAGCTGCCTACCAGGCCCGCAAGCGATATTAGTGTATATATATCAATATTTCCATGCGCATCGTGCCTGAATGCATAGCCTGTGGCAAACACTCCTGTCACCATAAGTATCATGCATAGCTGATGTAAAACTATGACCGCCGCTTTTTTTCCTATTGTATACTGCTTCATTTGTTGTCCTCTATCTTATAGCCTACTCCCCAGACCACCTTCAGATAGCGTGGCTCCTTAGGATTTATCTCTATTTTTTCCCTGATATGTCTGATGTGCACAGCAACTGTATTGTCGGCGCCTATCGCCTCCTCGTTCCATATGCTCTCATATATTTCGTTTATTGAGTAGACCTTTCCCTTGTTTTTAAGGAGTAAAAGCAGGATATTGTATTCAATCGGTGTGAGCTTTACCTCCTCACCATCCACAGTCACCTTTTTTAAATCATCATTTACCAAAAGGCCTCCGGCTTCATAAACCTTGTCTCCGGCTGCATCATTGCTTGACAGAGTGGTATATCTGCGAAGCTGTGACTTTACCCTTGCCACAAGCTCAAGCGGATTAAAAGGCTTTGTAACATAATCATCAGCCCCCACATTGAGGCCTAAAATCTTGTCTGCATCCTCTGTCTTTGCCGAGAGAATGATTATCGGCACCCTGCTTTCCTTTCGTATCTGCAAAGTGGCTCTTATTCCGTCGAGCTTTGGCATCATGACATCTATTATCATGAGGTCTATTTTTTTATTCTTCATAATTTCAACCGCCTGTATGCCGTCGTAAGCCTTCTCCACGTCGTAGCCCTCCTGCATCAGGTAAATCTCAATTGCCTCAACTATTTCCTTGTCGTCATCACAAACTAATATTGTCATATTATCCTCCTTCTATGAATTTTGAACAGAAACCTTCTCCTGCCGTTAGTCAGCTATATTTTATCAGATTATCCACTTTGTTTTTCTTAAAATCTGCTTAATATTACCCACTTTTAAATATAAGCCAAAAAGCAGCCGTTCTGTTTTGAACTGCTGCTTTATATTACATAGGTGTGTTTCATTTCCCTTTATTTCCGGTGATGCTCTGCCACATTCTGTGGATACCGTCTGTGAGCTCCTTCCCTTCCTTTGTGTTGATAACAGGTGGATTGCCGGCTTTTCTGCTTATTGCCTTATAATCCTCATCAACAGACGATTTTGAGCCGGCAGCCTTGGCTTCATCCTTATCATTGCTATGATTTGATCCGGCATCAGGTGTATCGTCTGCAAGCTTCACTTCACCCACTACACCATCTCCCAGGTCCTCGCCCTCAGCAAGTCCCAGTTTTCTGATATAATCCATATTTACCTTGATTTCAGTCTGTCTGTTTGCATAGATGGACTTCTCTTCATTGTCAATAGTACGCTCCTCTACAGGTTTACCTGCATTTTTCTGACGTTCTATCTCCTTATTTCTGTCATCGATAATCTTAAGATACTTCTCCGTATCGGACAAATCCTGAAGCTGTCCCTTGAGCTCATACTGGTTAGTTTTAACTATCTTCTCCTGCTCTGCAATCTTATCCTTCATATCCTTGCACAGCTTTTCAAGTGACTCGTTGGTATCATTGATGATATCACGCACTCTTGAAAGCGCCTCATCCGTATAGATAACCGATGCTGCATACACATCCTCAGCCTTTCTGCTTGCATCCCAGACTATCTGATCCCCCTTCTTTCTGAACTCTCTCTCTGCGTGATTGCGACTCTGCTCAGTAAGCTCATACTCATCCTGCATTGCATATATACACTTATTCAGCTCAGCAAGTAAATCTATCATTTGCTGCTTGTTTATGATCACCCTGCTCGGCTCCGGCTTATACGGCTCCGCCTTTGAGAGCATGATATGAATTTCTCTTAGTACCTTTTCTGTTTTATCGTTCGCATTCATTTTCTATTTCCTCGGATTTAAATTAACATTATAACTATTCAGGGTGGTTATGAATACTCACCACTTACCCATATTTTATATGAAAATCCGCTTCTCGTAAATAGCCAAATGAATAATAATAGTTACTATAATTAAATCAATCCCGCTGCCGCATTTCTCAGTTCGTCTGCCGCATGCTTTATCTCGGCAGCCTGCTCTTCGCTCACATTTCCGGGCTTTGTCCTTGAAATAAGCTTCTTCACATATGAAAGTGACGATTTCACACTCTTTTTCTGTGCGCTGTCCATAGCCTTTCTTTTTTCCTTGTCAGCCATGACATTTTCCACCTGTCGCACAAGCGTATCAGCCTCACTTCTTGCATCAATATAAGCCTTTCTCTGTCCGTCTGTTGCCTCATACTCCTGTGCCTCGCGGATTGCCTGCTCAATCTCAGAATCAGACAAATTTGAGCTTGCGGTAATCGTAATCTCCTGATGCTTTCCTGTGCCCAGATCCTTTGCAGAAACCTGCACAATGCCGTTTGCATCTATATCAAACGTCACCTCTATCTGCGGCACACCTGCCGGAGCCGGCTTGATGCCCTTTAGCCTGAAGTTTCCAATCAGCTTATTGTCCCTTGCAAACTGCCTCTCACCCTGCAGTACCTTTATATCCACAGAGGTCTGGAAGCTTCCTGCAGTTGTAAAAATCTGGCTGTATCTCGTAGGAATAGTCGTATTTCTGTCAATAATTTTGGTTGAGACACCACCAACTGTCTCAATTCCGAGTGAAAGCGGTGTGACATCCATCAGTATAATCTCTGCCGCACTGCTGCCTGCGACAATTGCTCCACCGAGCTTGCCACCCTGTACTGCTGCACCGAGTGCCACGCACTCGTCAGGATTCAGGTTGTGTGAAGGCTCTTTTCCTGTAATTCTTCTGACCTCCTCAACAACAGCCGGCACACGTGTCGAGCCTCCTACCAACAGCACCATTCCAAGCTCTGCTGCGGAAATCCCCGCATCTGAAAGTGCCTGATTTACCGGAATGGCCGTTCTCTCCACCAGATCCTTTGTTATCTCATTAAACTCAGCCCTTGTGAGGTTCATCTCCATGTGGACCGGCTGTCCCTTTACAGTGGTGATAAATGGCAGGTTGATAGTGGTTGAGGATGAGGATGAAAGCACCTTTTTTGCCTTCTCAGCCTCCTCCCTGACACGCTGCATAGCAGTATTATCCTTTCTCAGATCCACATTCTGCTGTCTGTAAAACTCTGTGACAAGATAATTCGTGATTCTCTCATCAAAATCATCTCCACCCAGATGATTATCACCGGCTGTTGCAAGCACCTCTATCAGATTGTCCCCTATTTCGATAACAGACACATCGAAGGTTCCTCCTCCGAGGTCGTAGACAAGAATTTTCTGCTGCTGTCCGTGGTCCAGTCCGTATGCGAGTGCCGCAGAGGTCGGCTCATTTATGATTCGAAGCACATTAAGCCCAGCAATCCTTCCTGCATCCTTAGTTGCCTGCCTTTGCGCATCCGAAAAATATGCAGGAACTGTGATTACGGCGTCTGTCACTGCCTCACCAATATAGTCCTCTGCATCCTTTTTCAGCTTTCTGAGAATCATAGAAGAAATCTCAGGAGCTGAATACAGCTTTCCGTCCACCTTTGCCCTGAAATCGCTTCCCATCTGTCTCTTTATTGAGAAAAATGTCCTGTCCACATTGACTGCAGCCTGCCTCTTTGCAGCCTCGCCAACCAGTCGCTCTCCATTTTTTGTAAAAGCCACTACAGACGGAGTTGTTCTCTGACCCTCGCTGTTAGTTATGACTACCGGCTGATTGTTCTCCAATACTGCCACACAGCTGTTTGTTGTTCCTAAATCTATACCTATAACCTTACCCATGATTTTCCTCACTGTTTTTTTATTTAAGTCTCATAAATAATTGATTTTTTTGACTTACTATTTCATCCTAATACTACTTTAATCTTGGAAAATTCACTCGTCAAGGCATGCGGCTGTTATTTCAGAGAATGTTTATACTTTTAATTTTTAATACACAACATAACAACAAAGGCACCGCCGAAGCAGTGCCTTTGTTGATTAGTTTATAGGTTGGATTAAATGATAATTGAGGATTGCTTATTCACTTACTTTCTTTTTGAGTAATCCGAGTAATCCACATGCAATGAAAGATCCGATTACTAATGCAACAAGATACATTAACGGATTTCCGATTGTAGGAACTACGAAGATTCCTCCGTGAGGTGCCATGAGTGTACATCCAAATGCCATTGAAAGTCCACCTGCCACTGCTGAACCGACTACACATGCCGGAAGGACATGAAGCGGATCAGATAGTCGCCGGGGATCTCGTCCAGCGCCGAGAGCAGATCGGCAAAGTCATAGCCGGTGCCGAGGTCTTTGCCGTAGGAGTTGACGTTCTGACCCAGCAGGGTGATCTCCTTGTACCCCTC
>OIXL01000651.1_pt1 | contig 16278 bp, 13 predicted proteins | sample 1587761 | NCBI WGS metagenome assembly OIXL01 (sample SAMN03283246) | human gut metagenome | biome: human-associated habitat; material: feces | host: Homo sapiens | place: Peru | collected 2012 | reverse complement strand
GGAGCAGATAGAGGAAGAGGTTGATGAAGTCGAGATACAAGGTCAGGGCACCGAGCGGCTCACGCTGAGCTCCACACCGTTTTTCATCAGCACCTTATAATTGCAGATGCTGCGCACATACTGCATGTTCACCACATCGCTGCGGCTCACCTGCAAAAAACCGTTTTTGTACAGCATTTCCGGCAGTTCGGCGATCTTGCCGTAAAAAGAGCAGACCGGCTTGTGGGCGATGTCACCGTAAAGGTTGATCTGGCGGCGGTCGCTTTCCAGATAATAGATCTGGTCCAGCGGCACCTCATCGGCAGTGCGGTTGTGGTGCACCGTCAGGGTCTTGCGCTGGTCGGTGAGCACTGCCATCAGGTCATCCAGACAGACGGGCAGAAGGCGGACGATATCCTTTTTGAGCAGATACCGGTAGGCACTGACTGTGTAGCCTTCGGGCGCAAATTCCAGATAGGCCGAAACGTAGACAAGTGTCACCTCCTGGGTGTGCTTTTTCAGCTCCCGGCCCAAGGCGATGCCGTTCAGCCCGGGCATATCCACATCCAGAAACGCCAGCTGGTACAGCTCCAGATCCGGCACCTGCAGGGCCTCTTTCCCGCTGGTGCAGACCGTTGTCTCCACCTGAATGCCGTGGGCCTCGAAATAATCCTGCACATACCCGGCAAGCTTCCGGCCGAATACCGCGTCGTCATCGCAGATGAGAATGTGCATTCCGGAACTCCTTTCTGTCAGAAAAGGCTCCCCTTAACCGGTAAGAGGAGCCTTGCGTGTTTCTTATGCGAAGAACTTGTCGTAGATGCCGAAGGCGAAGATGAACAACACAATGACCGGCAGAACATAGGTCAGATAGCCGCGCATCCAGTCATGCATCTTGAGGCCCTCGCCAGTGTTGACTTCCTTTTTATAGTTGTCCCAGCCCCAGCCGTAGCGGGTGACGCAGAACAGCAGATACACCAGAGAGCCCAGCGGCAAGAACAGGTTGCTGACGAGGAAGTCCTCAAAATCCAGCACAGCGCCGCCGAACACGGCGAAGCCATCCCATGCCCAGAGGTTGTAGCCCAGCACGCAGGGCAGCGACAGTGCCGTGATGAGCACAAAGTTGACCAGACTGGACTTTTTGCGGCTGCAGCCGGTCAGCTCCATGCCGCAGCAGATGATGTTCTCAAACACAGCCAGCACGGTGGACAGCGCCGCGAACGCCATGAACAGGAAGAACAGGGTGCCCCATAGACGGCCAAGCTTCATGTTGGCAAAGATGTTGGGCAGAGTGATGAAGATCAGACTGGGGCCGCTGGTCTGGTCCACGCCGTAGGTGAAGCATGCCGGGAAGATGATCAGGCCGGCAGTGATGGCCACGAAGGTATCCAGAATGACAATACGCACCGACTCGCCCAGCAGAGAGTGTTCCTTGCCGATGTAGCTGCCGAAGATGGCCATAGCTCCAACGCCGAGGCTCAGGGTGAAGAATGCCTGATTCATGGCAGAAACAAGGGTGTTGACAACGCCCACCTCTTCCATGCGGGCAAAGTCCGGCACGAGGAAGAAGCTCAGGCCCTCTTTTGCGCCGGGCATGAACAGGCTGTTGACGGCCAGAACCACCATAATGATCAGCAGGGCGAACATCATTACCTTGGTCACGCGCTCCAGACCGTTCTGCAGGCCCTTGGCGCACACGAGGATGCCCAGCGCCACCACGAACACCATCCAGAAGGTCATGACCCCCGGGCTGGCCAGCATTTCCGTGAACTTGCCTGCTACCTGATCTGCATCCAGACCGGCCAGTTTGCCAGTGGCTGTTATGTAGAAATAGTGCAGCATCCAGCCGGCCACCGTAGTGTAGAACATCATAAGCAGGTAGCAGCCGACGAGGGTCAGGTAGCCGTGGATATGCCACTTCTGGCCCGGCTTTTCCAGCGCCTGATAAGCCCGAACCGGGCTTTTGCGGGAAGCGCGGCCCACTGCAAATTCCATGGTCATGATGGGCAGGCCCAGGATGACCAGGAAGATCAGGTAGAACAGCACAAATGCGCCGCCGCCGCCCTGGCCGGCGATATACGGGAACTTCCACACGTTGCCGATGCCGATGGCACAGCCCGCGGAAAGCAGGATGAAGCCCAGGCGGGACTTCAGGGTTTCTCTTTCCATGATTCCATAAACTCCTTGTTTCCAGTTTGCTCTCCCCTGCCGCGAAGCAGAGCGTGAAAGCCGTTACTTTTGTATTATAGCACAAATCCCGCCGAAGAACAGGGATGCTTCAGAGAGATGAACTTTTGTTGTCAAAAGTATCTTTTCTCATTCTAACGCGGACATTTGATTTCGGTCGTTCCGTTTTCTGCATTTTCGTTGCTGATTCGTTTGTTTTTATGCTGCTATGCTTCAGATTCAATTTTGTTCATTTTTCAAATGAAGATATGACGATTCTTCACTTAACAGAAAACGATGCGGAAGGAAAAACTTTTCCTTTGCTGTCCGCCCCGCTTCAGCCGAATGAGATATCATGAGTTTTTGAGGTTGTTGACTCAAAACATTCGCTCTTCTGTAATGTCAAAATCCCCGGGAAGAAACGGAAAAGCGTTTCTCCCCGGGGATTTTAAATGATCTTTCAATTACTCGAGCTCGGTAAGTTTAGATTATTGCTAAACAAATTTGTTTAGTGAATCTATCCTTGAATGTTCACTTTTCCATGAGATTGCTGTGGTGGATGTGGATTGCTGATTTTTTAGTATCAGGATAGTATCACACAACCAGCGGGATCTCTGTGAGTATTATAACGTATTTACGTTCAGGATGCAACTGTCTTTTAGGAGTCCCATTTATCTTGAATCGTCATTTCAAACGCACGCACTTCTTCTAAGCATCGATATAAGTGATTCTTGATTTCCGACTTCGTACTATTCTCTGCCTGAGTAAATACAGATGATTTGAAGAATAATCTGTATCCCTGTGTCAACTTTCCTCCATCGGTTAGATTAGCCAACTTCTGGAATGCCGTTCGCATTTCGTCGGTAATGCCCTTACAGTAAAAATAAAGTTGCACATACAACTCATTTTTATCGCTTGTAATTTCATAGAAATAGTAATTGTTTGTCTTCCATGGACTTAGTATGTCTTCATTTGTCGGTATCACGCTATTCAAGAATGGGGTTGTAAAACGGACATATCTGCCTTCGCAATTCTTTATATCAAATACAATTTCACCTCTCTTGTCCCGTTCTTCGCACCACTCCTGCGCAATATTTTTCCAATTTATTCCAGCCAATGCTGTGCTATTTGGCCGAGCACTGTAAACAAAGTCTTCTTCCAAATCAAGGTCATACTTCTTCAAAAGTGCCTTGATAAAACAGATGCAGTCATACGCAGAATATCCCGTGCTGATGTAAATATCGCTGTCATTTTTCAGCTTTACTGCATTCCGGATGGCGTCCTTATCGTAAGCAAATACCGGATTTTGCCACGCTGGAAACACTTCCAAATTTCGCGCCATACGATCAATAATGCTACTGTTTAAGTCGTACAGCTTACCAGCCACCGAACGAACCATAAAGGCAAAACTATCAGCACTGACCCTTTCACCTAGAAGCTCATAGTAGTTGACAAACTTATAGGTCGCATTATGTGGGTCAGACACCGTGTACAGCCGATAGCGCGGATCAGAAAAATCAACCTTTGTTGTTGGCAACTCAATGGGAAAGAGTTTTAAAACCTCTTCAGATAGACGCTCTGCACGAGATTCCATTGTCTGTGCATTCCACTCTGTTTTGTTCTTTACATCACTATAAAGGACGGTAACATGAGTATTTTCCTCTGCAAGCTTATCAAGTTTCTCTGCAAACGGCAGATCACCTAGTTCACTGTTATAACCTGTCAGCGTTAAATTACCCAATGTATGCAGATATCGTTCTCGCACTAACTCCCAATCCGTACCGAGCATTCTCTGCCATGCAGTCGATAGATTCTTGTTCTGCGGCATGATATGCTCGATGGTCAAAGCATCTGTCTTGATTTGCTCTTTACCCTGATTTTCGATTGCCACAAGCAAATACTTACACAGCGCGTTCTTCCGATAAAGATTACGTTCTTTCAGTGCTGCCACGAACTCTACATCGCTGGGCATTACATCCTTAGATGTCAGCTGAAGTAGGAAAGACACTATGGAATCATAGTAGTTGTTCTTATTTTCCGGGCGATTGAACACCCGTCCGTAAAGGGTCTTATACAAGCCACGCAGCGAGTTTGAACCTACTTCGCAAATCAAGCGGCGGATACTGTAATTCAGGAGCAACCGAAGAACTTTGCAGAGTGTTTCATCATCGATTACACCAGCATCGAAGTCATCAAACACACTGAACAGGAACAGATACACCGTAGTCTGTTTCAGGGTCTGCAAACTTCTCAGCAAATGGTTTACTGTACTGCTGAACCGTTTTTCATCGCCATAATAGAAAGCATGATATTGCTGGACATAGTGGTAAATCTCTTCCAGCATAGATTCATTGGTATACTGCCCACGTGCATAGAGAGCCTTAAACTCATCGTAGGCCGTACTCTCCTTAGCAAATCCATCCATTTTGAAATTCAGATAGTCAAGGAAGAATCCCTCCAACTGATCTTTGGACAGCATCTGCTCTGCTTTAAGCCAGTAATCCTCATATAAACGATCTTGGTCTGTATCTGTCATCAAAACAAAGTTTCGGATTTTATCCGACAAACTTAGCGGAACGCCTGTAGAATTGATTCGTTCAAAAATTTCCTGTGCATTATCGTCATCATCATCCAGCTTAATCTCTGCGCAGGTCAAATGTTCAAGACCATCGTAGATATTGCCAACCCCCATGTCCGGGTTATCATTTAAAAATTCCTGAATCAAATCGCAAAACAGCTCATAGTTCCGATAAATGCCACTCGTCCTATCCATCTGTTCAGCATGATCTTCCATCAACAGCATGAGTTGATTATTATCGCTTTTTATTGGCTTTAGCTTTAGTTTGCTAGAATCATCAATATTGTATCTTTTGAATTTGTCAACATTGAATAGAACTTCCGCCAACGATTTCTTTTCCTCATCTGTAACAGCTTTATCTATCAGTGCTTTTATCAGAATATAAATTGTTGTCAGTCGCTGCTGACCATCAATAACAACATAGTAGTTGATTTTCTTTTCGCTCTTCAAAGGCGCATATACAACCGATCCGCAAAAATGTCTACGATCTCTTTTATGCGCAGTTACTACATCGACAAACAGTTTCCTACACTGTTCAGCTGACCATTCATAGTTGCGTTGGTAAACAGGAATTGCATATTGGCACTTATTCGGTTCGATAAAGTCATTTATAATTCGACCTTCTTCAATTTTCACGCCGCAGTCCATCTCCCATCATTTTTTCTGATTATACCAAATATGCTTTTTTCTTTCAATCTTTCCTGTTCAAAAGCTCCAACCATTAAGTTTTTCTTAATGATTCCCATCACCAAACTCGGACTATCCGGAAATCCCGGATAGTTGCCCCGCCGTCTGAGTTATTAAGCAACACTTAACAACTGCCCTGAACTCTTCGGAATTTCCGAAAAGTTGCCCCGTACGTCCTATGTATACAGCCCCCGCCAGCATTCGCTGACGGGGGTCTGCTATGCTTACAGTTCTACGCTGTTCTGTCTATTCTTCTTCTGGCTCCTATCTGTGGTCTGCTCCTGCTCCCTCATAAGTCCAATGACCTGCTGCATCTTCTCGGCACCGAAATAGTTCCACACTCGCCTGAAATCACATTTCATCGCATAGAGCTGCTCATTTTCTGCCTTCACCTCTTTCAGCCGCTGGCTTAGATGATGGGTAGCTTTCTTCTCGTCCTGATAGAAGTGCAGATACTTATCCCGCTCATCCTTGACCTCCCAGTACTTCCGATGGAGGGCAAAGAGTACCTTCACCAACTTCTGGATCAGCGGCATGGCCTTCTTCTCCCGATAGCTCTTGGCGGTCTCAAATGTGGCTGCTTCTGGCACCCATTCTTCTGGCCGCTGGGAGTATTGCGCTGACAGGTTTTCCAAACCTTCCACAATGGGAGCCAGCTTGTTCAGCTTCTGGCTCTGCTTCTGGTAGGTCAGCTCTGCTTTCTGTACCCGCTGTTCAGCGGCTTCTACGGCTGTCTGCGCTGTTTCCAGTTGCTCCTGCATCTCGGTCAGGTCGGTCTGGCACTCCTGCTTGGCAGCTTCCAGAGCCGCCACCTCTTTACTGCGCTCCTGCTTTTTGAAGTCCAGCACAGACAGGTGCTCTTCATGGGTGCCTTTCTGTTCCCACTCGATGCCGTGCCGCTCCATCACGGCAGCAAGCTGCTCTTTCTCGGCGTTGATCCACTGGTTCAGCTCGGATTCCCGTTTAGAACCGCCTGCAAAGCCCAAGGCTTTCAGCGCCTGCTTCAGGGACACCTTGGTGTCCAGTCCTTTGCCCTTCCAGCCGGACACATACGGCACGAAGTCGATGTGCAGATGGGGCGTAGCTTCGTCCATGTGGAGGAAAGCTCCGAACACCCGCAGTGTCGGGTTACGTTCTTGGAACCCCTGCATATACTCGTCAAGCAGTTCCTTTGCCAGTGCGCCGTTCTCGGTCAGGGCACCCATATCATCTTTGTTGCCGATCTGGACGATCAACTCATGGAAGAGCTTTTCCTGCTTGCCTGTCCGCAGGTGCTCATAGTAGTCGTTGATACAGCGGTCCTTGCGCTTCTGCTTGGCGTTGTAGCGGTTCACCGCTTCGTCAAACAGTTCGTGGTATACCTTCTGAATCGGTTCATCCCGGTACACAACATTCAGGCTGCTGCGCTCCGGGTCTACGTTTTCAGCGGTGAAACTTCTCCGGTTATGGTTGAGGGAGCCGGGACCCCGCATTGCGGAAATGGTTCTTTTCAATCGCACGTCCTTTCTCTGTGGAAGTAACTGGTGCCGGACACGGCAAAGGCTTTGTTACTTTCGTCGAAAGTAACGCAAAAGCACTTTTGACAGACGTTCCGTCCATCAAAAGATGCCTTTGCGCCCTGCCGGGGGCTTCCGTCTGCGGACTGGGTTTCGCTGTACCTCGCCGCTGCCCGGTCCAACACCACCTTCCTGCGTGATTGCATTCACAGGAGCGTGACACGCTCCTGTCCTCTACCAATAGAGGGACTCACCAGCGGAAGCTTTCTGGCACGCCTCGTCTGTCCAGATACTCCTGCCGAGCCTGCTCCCGCTGTTCCTCGGTGGGTGCTGTCTTGTACTGGGCATACAGCTCATGCCGCAGCATCGCATCCAATTTTTGCTCTAGACCCTGCTCAATGACCTCTTCGTACTCATTTTCGCCGCTCAAATGATAATGCAGCAAGGCGACGAAAAGTTCCTGCGAAATCTGCACATTTTTCATCGTTATCACCATCCCGTGTCGGTTGTGTCGATTGTGACGGTATTTTACATAGTAGCAAAAATACCGTCACAACCGTCACGAATCGTCACGCCCCAGAATTTTCCAGCGTCAATTTGACCTCTCTGCCCTCATGGGTGCGCCTGCTTTCGTACCGAATTCCATAATCGTTGTAGAGCCTGTCGGCACTCACGTTCAGCTTCCGGGTCAGGATGTTTGCCTGTATGCTCACACCCGGCAGACGTTCCAGCAGCTCCGTGGGCGTACCGCTCCACTCTGGCTGTTCCGGGCTGAGCATCTTTGCCACCGCTTCCAGAAGCGGGTCGGGCGGCAGCTTCCAAAGTTCCGTTTCGGCTCCTTGGAACTCCCACACGCAGCGTTCCCGGTCAAACTCCAATGTCAGCTCCTGATCCGGCTGGTCACGCCCCACGATGTCCAGCAGAGCGGTGTTGTCCGTGCGCCGCTTCTTCTGCATGATGAACGCGCCATCCGCTGCACCCAACAGACCGTTGGTGCCGGAGATCATATCAAAGCTGTCCTCGGCTTCCATCTTCCGGGTGTGATGAACCACCAGCAGGCAGATGCCGTACCTGTCGCTGAAAGTTTTCAGTTTGGTCACGATCTCGTAGTCGCTGGCGTAGCTGTATCGGTCACCGCCGATCTCCCGCACCTTCTGCAGGGTGTCGATGATGATGAGCCGCACATCGGGATGCTCCCGGATGAAGCCCTCCAACTGCTGGTCGAGCCCTTCGCTCACGGACTTGGCCTGTGTTGCGAAGTAGAGGTTGCTAGTCTCCTCCACACCGAACATCCGGGAGAGCCGCCGCTGCAGCCGGGCGTAATCATCCTCCAACGCCAGATAGAGGACTGTGCCTTGATGCACCTCGTACTCCCACAGCGGAAGCCCCATCGCCACATGGTAGGCAAGCTGCCCCATGAAGAAGGACTTGCCCACCTTGGGCGCACCTACAAAGAGGTAGGTGCCGCTGTACAGCAGGTCGTTCACGATGGGTTTCCGAGGTGGATACACCGTGTCGTACAGTTCGGTCATTGATACCGTGTTCAGCCCGAAATTGTTTGACTTTTTCGCGGCTTGCAGATTGATTTGCTTGTCCGAATTTGTTATAATATTGGTGTTGATTTTTGAGGACGACTGTACCGCATCTGCGCCAACAGATGCACCCGGTACGGTCGTTTTTCTATTGTCCGTCATTCGCATTCCTCCTTAAGTCCGTTCAACGTCAGAGCCACCATTTGCAGGGTCTCCAGCAAGTCCGGCGGAACTTCTTCATCCACGGCCAGCCGCTGCAATTCCTGATAGATCAGCTTCATCTGGTCTCGCAGGGCTTTGTAGACCCTTGGGTTGCCTACCACGGTGATCTCCCGGTCGGTCAAGCGGCGGATGATATACTCCTGTTTGGTCAGCCCGGAGAGCTTTACTTTGACTTCCAGAACCTCGTCCTCTTCCGGGGACATTCGGAAGGCTACCACCTTGTTCCGCCAGCGGCCTTGCTGGTCGAGTACTCGTTCCATCTTCATCCCTCCCTTCGCTCCATGTCCAGCTTCTGCGCCATCTCCTGCTGCTTTGAGGGGAAGAGATGGGCGTACTTATAGGTGATGTCCACGCTCTCATGCCCCACCCGGTCTGCGATTGCCAGCGCCGAGAAGCCCATCTCGATCAGCAGCGATACATGGGAGTGCCGCAGGTCGTGGATTCGGATGCGCTTCACCCCGGCTTCCTTGGCTCCCCTGTCCATCTCGTGGTGCAGGTAGCTCTTGGTCACCTCAAAGATCCGCTGATCCGGCTGGACTTTGTAGAGGGATTTCAGATAGTCCCTGATCTCGTCCGTCAGAAACTGCGGCATCTGGATGACCCGGACGCTCTTGGGTGTTTTCGGGTCGGTGATCACATCCCGGCCTTTCAGCCTTTGATAGGATTTGGTGATGGAGAGCAGCCCCTTGTCCAAGTCGAAGTCTGCCGGAGTCAGAGCCAGCAGCTCGCCCTCCCGGATGCCACACCAGTAGAGGACCTCAAAAGCGTAATAGGATTGCGGCTTGTCCATCATGACCTCTGCGAATTTGAGGTACTCTTCCTTTGTCCAGAAAAGCATTTCCTTGTGCTTTTCCGACCCCATGCACCCGGCTGTGGCTGCTGCGTTTGATTTCAGCCCGTAGAACCGGACGGCGTGATTCAGAATGGCACTGAGTTGTCCATGCAGCGTCTTGAGGTAGGTCGGCGAGTAGGCCTTGCCGTTTTTGTCCCGGTAGTTCAGCATCTCGTTCTGCCATGCGATCACATCCCGTGGCTTTATCTCGCTGAGCCGTTTTTCTTTGAAATACGGTAAGATTTTCGTTCGGATGATGTGCTCTTTGGTAGACCAGGTGTTTTCCCGGAGTCGCTTTTTCTTGTCCGTGATATAAATTTCCACAAAGGCTTCAAAGGTCATAGTCAGGTCTGCTGCCTGCTGAAGAAGGAACTCCCGCTCCCACGCCAGAGCGTCCTTCTTGGTGGCAAACCCCCGTTTCAGCTTCTTCTGCTTCACACCTTGCCAGTTCTCGAAGTAGAAGGAAGCGTACCATGTGCCTTGCCTGCTGTCTTTGTAGGCTGGCATCTTATCACTCCTCTCCTGCCCCGTAGATCTTCTCCTGATAGTACCTCCTGCTTACACGGCCTCCCACGGTCGTGTAGCCCTTGGCTCTCAGTTCCTCGTTCCACTGGGCGATCATTTTGTACGCCAGACCCTGCGAGATGTCCAGCTCCTTTGCCAGCTCGTCTGCCTTGATAAAAATGCTGTTTGCCATTTTTTGTCCTTTCTTTGTCGGTTTCGTTTCGGTGCCGCTTCATCCTCGCTGACTTCCGGCAGGCATATCCCCTTTGCGGTGCTGTGCCGTCCCCTTGCGGAGCGCTCGCTTCCTTTCGGAAGGTCTTGGCGGTTTGGGTCAGTTTGGCGGTCATTCAATTTCACTAAGCATTTTTGCTTATCTTTTTTGTGTTCTCATTATACTAAACACATTCCGTTAAGTCAAGAGGTTTTCAGGTAAAATCTTAAACTTTTTTGTTTATTTTCTATTGCAACTCCTGTTTTTCTGTGCTATACTAGGTTCAACAAATATGTTTAAGTCAGGAGGCAATCGCATGGCAGTCGGTGACCGCATCAAACGTGCCCGCAACCTCCGAGGTATGACCCAGAAAGAACTGGGCATTGCCATCGGGTTTGAGGAGAAGAGCGCAGACATCCGTATCGCACAATACGAAAGCAACACCCGCACTCCCAAGGAAGAGCTGCTCCGCAAGATTGCGGAGGTACTGGATGTGAACTACCGTTCCCTCTATGAGCCGACCCTGTACGCCGCAGAGGATGTGATGTACACACTGTTCGAGCTGGACGAGCACTACCCCGGCACCCGGCTCTACGAGGTCACAGACACCACCGACCCGGATTTCCCGGAAAAGCACATGGCAGTCAGCTTCCGATATCGCCTGCTGGATGAGTTCCTGAAGGAGTGGCAGCTCCGCAAGAAACAGCTCCGGGAGGGCGAGATCACCAAGGAAGAGTATCTGGAATGGAAGCTCAACTGGCCCCAGACCGCCGACGGCTGCGGCCGGTACGAGCCGAAGAAAAAGTGGCGCAAAGAATAAAAGACACAAAAATGCCCTCTGAAAAACTTACCGTTTCTCAGAGGGCATTCTCATGTCTCTCTTTATGAATAATCGTCTGATAGTATCAAAGCAGTATCACAGAGCCTTTTGGCTCTCAAAATATTGCATTGCATCAATACTTTTCAGATTTTGAAGATTACTCGAGCTCGATGGTGGCCGGCGGTTTGCCAGTACAATCATAGAACACGCGATTGACATGCTTGACTTCATTGACGATGCGGCTGGTGACAGTGCCCAGGACATCCCAAGGCATGTTGTAGCTTTCAGCCGTCATAAAGTCGGTGGTCGTGACTGCGCGCAGCGCCACGGCATAGTCATAAGTGCGCTCATCACCCATGACACCAACACTGCGCATGTTGGTCAGCGCAGCATAATACTGGTTGATTTCCTTATCCAGACCAGCCTTGGCGATCTCCTCACGCCAAATGGCGTCGGCATCCTGCACGATGGCAACCTTTTCCGGGGTCACCTCGCCGATGATACGGATGCCCAGACCCGGGCCGGGGAACGGCTGACGGCTGACCAGATACTCCGGCAGACCCAGTTCGCGGCCGACCTGACGAACTTCGTCCTTGAACAGGTTGCGCAGAGGCTCCACCAGCTCCTTGAAGTCCACCTTATCCGGCAGGCCGCCCACGTTGTGGTGGCTCTTGATGGTGGTGGATTCACCGCCCAAACCGCTCTCGACCACGTCAGGGTAAATGGTACCCTGTGCCAGGAAGTCCACCTTGCCGATCTTCTTGGCCTCTTCCTCAAACACGCGGATGAATTCCTCACCGATGATTTTACGCTTGCGCTCCGGCTCAGTAACACCTTTCAGCTTGCTGAAATAGCGCTCGCGGGCATCCACGCAGACGAAGTTGATGTCAAAACCATTGGGGTTGCCCGGGCCGAAGACTGCGCAGACCTCTTCCTTTTCATTCTTGCGCAGCAGGCCGTGATCCACGAACACACAGGTCAGCTGCTTGCCGACAGCCTTGGCCAGCATGGCCGCCAGAACCGAGGAGTCCACACCGCCGGACAGTGCGCAGAGCACCTTGCCGGTGCCGATTTCTTCCCGCAGAGCCTTGACATTATTCTCCACGAAAGAGTCCATCTTCCAGTCGCCCTTGCAGCCGCAGACATTGTACACGAAATTGCGCAGCATCTTCTTGCCTTCGGCAGTGTGCAGCACTTCCGGATGGAACTGGACCGCATACAGGCCCTTTTCGGCGTTCTCCACCGCCGCCACCGGGCAGTTTGCGGTGTGTGCAACGATCTTGAATCCGGGCGCCGCCTGCTCAATGTAGTCATTGTGGCTCATCCAGCAGATGGTGGAAGGCTGAACATCCGTGAACAGCTTGCTCTCCGTGTCCACAAAGACCTCGGTCTTGCCGTACTCACGCTCCGGCGCACGGCAGACATGACCGCCCAGCAGGTGCATCATCAGCTGGCTGCCATAGCAGATGCCCAGCACGGGAACGCCCCAGTTGAAGATCTCGGGGTCGATCGTGGGCGAATCCTCCAGGTAAACGCTGTTGGGGCCGCCCGTAAAAATGATGCCCTTAGGGTTCTTTGCCTTGATCACCGACAGGTCGGTTTTATAGGAATAGATTTCACAGTAGACATTGTTCTCGCGGACGCGGCGCGCGATCAGCTGATTGTACTGGCCGCCAAAGTCCAGCACGATGACAGTTTCATGCTGCATGATGTTCTCTCCTTCCTTTTCCACGCAATATGTTTCTACAGATAGATTTATTATAGCATGTCTCACAAGAAAAAGCGACATCTTTTGTGAATTTCTCTGTTTTTATTTTTTCCGGATGGGGTGTCTCAACACGGTTTTGAGCTTTTCCGGAGCGGTGCGGCGCGGGTCGCCCAGATAAATCTCGTGGTGGAACCTCCCCTGCGAAAAGTCCGTCGCATAGCCCTGCTCCGCCGCAAAAGCGTCCATTTGTGCAAGTGTCTCCGGCTCCGTATCATAAGGGCCGATGTGCATACACTGCACACAGAGTCCCTCATCATAGACAAAGAACTCCGCTTTGGAAAAATCCATTTTCTTTTTTGTGGTTGCTTCCCGCACCGCCCAGTCAAATTCTTCGCGTGTCACAAACTCCGGAAGGCGGATCATCGATGTCCATTCAAAGGTTTCCTTGTGTGCATAGTCCACGCCGTCCATGTCAGGCTGATGCCATAAGCCTTCCAGCGGCGGCACTACATACTCAAAGAAACCTTCTATTTTGTGGCTTCCTTTATAGCTCATTTTGATCGTATAGGCGATCCCATACAGGATCTCCATCGCGGCCTGATATTCCCCTTCCGGGTCATTCGGGTCGCCTTTCCCCTGCACCGCCACAAAATTCATCGGCGGAAGTGTAATGATCTGCGGTTTTTTCGGCGGGAGATAAAATTCCTTATATTCTTTTTTGTAATCAAATGCCATCGCTTTCTTTCTCCTTCAGAAGTTCTCTTTGCTTCTTTTTGCTCAGGCCGCCCAGCACAAGCCGATAGGACTTCTCCAGCATTTCGCGCAACAGCTCATCCGGCACAGCACCATCTGCCCGGACAGAGTTCCAATGCACTTTGTTCATGTAGTATCCCGTGATGATATCCGCATACTGCTGCCGAAAGAATTCTCCCTCCGCCGGATCAAGTTTCAAGGTAATATAAACTGGTTTTCCGGTAGCGTCATCCAGACAAACCGCTGCAAACATCTTGCCGCCAAGCTGGTAACGGATCCAGTTCCACTCCGCCTGCAAATCTTTTGTCACACCGGGTTTAGCCAAAAGTTCGTTGTCAAGCCATAGATATTTCATCGTAGTACCCTCCGTTTGGCTATGATGCATCTTTCTTTTTCAGTATAGCAGAACAACTATACTTTGTAAACCATAAAGTTGTTCATCAGATATTAAAATATCCTCTGTCTGCAAAGACAGAGGATATCCAAACGTAAAAGAGCCTTCCCACTCTCCGGAATGGGAAGGCTCTTCGTAAAGTTAACCTTTAGCCACAGGAATGGCGCGAAGGGTCAAAATCACTCAATGATCTTGCCGACAACGCCGGAACCAACGGTACGGCCACCCTCACGGATAGCGAAACGCAGGCCCTCTTCCATAGCAACAGGGGTCAGCAGCTCAACGTGCATCATGACGTTATCGCCGGGCATGCACATCTCAGTGCCTTCGGGCAGAGTGATGATACCGGTCACGTCGGTGGTGCGGAAGTAGAACTGAGGACGATAGTTGGAGAAGAACGGGGTGTGACGGCCGCCTTCGTCCTTGGTCAGAACGTACACCTGAGACTCGAAGGTCTTGTGGGGGTGCACGGAACCGGGCTTAGCCAGAACCTGGCCACGCTCGATCTGGGTACGATCAACACCACGCAGCAGAGCGCCGATGTTATCGCCAGCCTCAGCGAAGTCCAGAGACTTACGGAACATCTCCAGACCGGTGATGGTGGTGCTCAGACGATCGGGCTTGATGCCGACGATCTCCATAGCATCGCCAACCTTAGCAATACCACGCTCAACACGACCGGTTGCAACAGTACCACGGCCAGAAATGGTCATGACATCCTCGATGGGCATCAGGAAGGGCTTGTCTTCCTCACGATCGGGGTTGGGGATATAGGTGTCAACAGCGTCCATCAGCTCCTTGATGCAAGCATACTCGGGAGCATTGGGATCAGTGGAGGTAGACTCCAGAGCCTTCAGAGCGGAACCACGAATGATCGGGGTGTCGTCGCCGGGGAAGTCGTACTCGGTCAGCAGCTCACGGATCTCCATCTCGACCAGATCCAGCAGCTCTTCGTCGTCGACCATATCGCACTTGTTCATGAACACGACGATATAGGGCACGCCGACCTGACGAGCCAGCAGGATGTGCTCACGGGTCTGGGGCATGGGACCATCGGTAGCAGCAACGACCAGGATAGCGCCGTCCATCTGAGCAGCACCAGTGATCATGTTCTTGACGTAGTCAGCATGGCCCGGGCAGTCAACGTGAGCATAGTGACGAGCGTCGGTCTGATACTCAACGTGAGCGGAGTTGATCGTGATACCACGAGCACGCTCCTCAGGAGCCTTATCGATGTTGGCATAATCCATGAAGTCTGCGTCGCCCTTCAGAGCCAGGTACTTGGTGATAGCGGCGGTCAGAGTGGTCTTGCCGTGGTCAACGTGACCGATGGTGCCGATGTTAACATGCGGCTTAGAACGGTCGAACTTTGCCTTTTCAGCCATTGGAATATCCTCCCTTAATTTAGGTTTTGATATTGGTTACAACAACCCTGCAAGATGCAGACATTGCATTGCAAGGCTATTCTACTAAATTTGCCCTGTAAAATCAAGTGCTTTTACAGGAAATTTTGCCGAGGCTACACTACCCCGGCAAAATTCACTTTAAATTTAAGGCGATCAGCCCTTGGTGCGGCCAGCAATGATCTGGTCAGCAATGTTCTTGGGCACCGGCTCGTAGTGAGACGGCTCCATGACATACTGGCCACGGCCCTGAGTCTTGGAGCGCAGGTCGGTAGCGTAGCCGAACATCTGAGCCAGAGGCACAAATGCATTGACGCGCTGAGTACCAGCCATAGCTTCCATGCCCTGGATCTGACCACGGCGTGCATTCAGGTCGCCGATAACATCGCCCAGATACTCATCGGGAACGATAACTGCAACCTTCATGATAGGCTCAGTGATGATAGGATCAGCCTTGCGCATAGCATCCTTGAATGCCATAGAACCAGCAATGGAGAAGGCCATTTCAGAGGAGTCGACCTCATGATAAGAACCATCCCACAGGGTAACCTTGACATCAACGACAGGATAGCCAGCCAGAACACCGGACTTCATAGCACCCTGGATACCGTTGTCGATAGCCGGGATGTATTCCTTCGGGATGGCACCGCCAACGATGGCGTTGACGAACTCGTAACCCTTGCCGGGCTCGTTGGGCTCGATCTTGATCTTAACATGACCGTACTGGCCCTTACCACCGGACTGACGTGCGTACTTGGTCTCCTGGTTGGCCTCTTTGCGGATGGTCTCACGGTAAGCAACCTGAGGTGCACCCACGTTTGCTTCAACCTTGAACTCACGCAGCAGACGGTCAACGATGATCTCCAGGTGCAGCTCGCCCATACCGGCGATGATGGTCTGACCGGTCTCTTCGTCAGTGTAGGTCTTGAAGGTCGGATCCTCTTCGGCCAGCTTTGCCAGCGCGATGCCCATCTTCTCGTTGCCGGCCTTGGT
>OIXL01000649.1_pt1 | contig 16300 bp, 10 predicted proteins | sample 1587761 | NCBI WGS metagenome assembly OIXL01 (sample SAMN03283246) | human gut metagenome | biome: human-associated habitat; material: feces | host: Homo sapiens | place: Peru | collected 2012 | reverse complement strand
GGATCCGGCTGGTTGTTCTCATTACCAATCTCCAGATACTCGATGTTGTATGGTTCCGGATGACCGTTCTTGGCACGGAGCGCACCATATTTAGAGGTCACAGGACCATTGGCATACTCCAGGGCATTCATGCACTCATCAATCCAAGGCTGGATGCTGTCTACAGGAGTCATACCGCCGTGCCACAAACCTACGTTTACTACATAGAGCGGTTTGGCATTCAAATCCTCAGCCAACTGCAGATATTCATCGAATCCCATACCGTCGCTGGTGCGGTAACGCCAGTTTACATTCTTATGTCCCGGACGCTCCTCGATAGGACCGATGGTCTTCTCCCAGTGGAAAGCATTCTCAGGAGACTCCTGTCCCTCTACGTAGCAACCGCCTGGGAAGCGGACGAACTTAGGATGGATATTATAGAGAAGCTGAGCCAAATCAGGGCGCAAGCCGTTCTCGCGATTCTTGAAAGTAGGAGGGAAGAGGCTAACCACGTCGAGAACGATGGTACCCTTGCCGTCGGCTACGAGTTCAAACTGTGCTTTCGCATCGTTGGCATTGGCTGTGAGTTCTGCTGTATATTTAGTCCACTTCTTGCCAACCTTGGCATTGAGGGATGTTTCAGCATACACCTTGTCGCCCTTTGCGTTGGTGAGGCGAGCCTTCAATCCGCCCTTGTAGCTACCCTTTGCCCAGAAAGAGAGCTTGTAGGTTCTTCCCTGTACGGCATTGATGCCCCAGAAACCCTCGTTGATGAGAGAGGCTGTGGCTGCTGGTTTGGCAGCAATGGTAAGCTGGAGAGCCTTGCCCTGTGCATTGTTGAGCAGACCCTTGTTGATGAGTTGTGTCTGGATCTTTGCACCTTCCTGAGCCGCAGTTTTCCAGGTAGGGATGTTCTTGTCGTCATCCTCAAAGGAGCGGTTGCTGATGAGTTCGGCATAGAGACCGCCATCGGCAGCATGGTTGATATCCTCGAAGAAGATACCATATAAATTAGGTGAAACCTTGACGCCTGGGTTAGAGGCATCTACGTTGATGGTTACCTGGGCGTTGGCTGCCAATGTTGTGGCGAGCACAGCCGAGAGTAAAAAATGTCTTTTCTTATTCATTGTTTATTCTTTAGGCTTGTTTTTATTTTGTTGCTTGTTATTTGCTGGTAGCATGAAGCCGCAGCTTTTGGAAGTTACTTCCTGCTGCGATTCATACACAGCCGCAAAAGTACACAAAATACACGGAAGAGAGGTGGACAAAACGGAGAATATAGTGTAAAAGGTGGATTTTCTGCTGAAAATCCACCTTTTTATCCTCTGTGAGGGTGTGTCATTATTCATCGGATTACGTGGATGAACGACATATCCGGCGAGGCGGAATAGTTTTATTATTCAATAGAGGTAAATTCTATGGTTTTTCAAATTTTTGCATTTTTTTCTTGGAGTTTTCAGAGAAAAATCGTAAATTTGCCATCAGATATCAATTATCTCAATATTTTGCCATGGGTAAATATATTAACCCCTTCACCGATTGGGGATTCAAACGCCTCTTCGGACAAGAATTCAGCAAGGATTTGCTGATTAGTTTCTTGAACGACCTGTTGGTTGACGAAATGCATATCAGGGATGTCACCTTCAAGGATAAAGAGCAACTGGCAGATTCAAAAGATTTGCGTGGCTGCATCTTTGATATTTATTGTGAAACCGATGATGGAAATCATTTCATTGTCGAGATGCAGAACAGATGGGTGCCATTTTTTGTCAATCGCTCCATCTATTATGCCAGCAAGGCTATTGTCGGGCAGCGGAAAAAGACAATCGAGCAGAAACCTGCTCTCTATCAGTTAATGCCCGTCTATGTCGTCTGCCTCATGAATTTCATGCCAAAGGACAATGCAGTGTCGAAATTCAGAACCGATGTAGCCTTGTATGAAAAAGGAAGTCAAGATGTCTTTTCCGACAATCTTCACTTCATCTACTTGTCTCTTCCTTTCTTTGACAAGAAGGCTGAAGAATGTGAAAGTGATTTTGACAAATGGATTTATGTATTAAAGCATATGGAAGCATTAGAGAGAATGCCGTTTACGGCACAGAAGGAGATTTTCAAGCGTCTAGCTGAACTGGCAGATTCCCGCTGTCTGAGTCAGGAAGAGCAAGAGAAATATGATGAAAGCTTAAAGGCCGCCGATGATTACTATGGTGTCTTAATGAGCTATTACATGAATGGTATTGATGAAGGTGAAGCTAAGGGTTTTGCCAAAGGTGAAGCAAGAGGTAGTTATCACAAAAGTCTTGATATAGCGAAGAAAATGCTATTAAAGGGTATGGATGATGACTCTATCATGGAACTGACAGGCTTAACCCATGAGCAATTGCATCAATTGAAATCATAAAATTATCAGATACAAGTTCTCCCCATAAGCCAGGCGATAGATGCCTGAACTTATAGGGAGTTTTTTGGGGCTTGAAAGTTATTACCTTACTCTGCCTCACGGTCTTTCTGGGTAACTACTCAGTCATTAAATAAAAACACGTATTCAATGGAGGACTAAAAGTTCGATCTGTAATATGTTATGGAGTAGGGGGATTACAAATCCCCCGGTTTCATAGGTCGAACCTTTTTATACGACGGATTGCAAATCCGTCGAAACTGCAATGCGTGAGGTGGCTGTCTTCCGTTAGGCGTCCCAGCGGATTTGTAATCCGCTGTTAAAAAATGTTCGACCTTTTCTTTGCGGATTTGTAATCCGCTGTAATATGTAACGATTATCCGCCAATTTCAAAAATACTCTTCACCCTTCACAAAACTGGTATAAGTGCTTGTGTATGAGTTGCTTTAGTAGGGTGAAGAGTGGGTTGTGAGAGTTTTCAGGCATTATGCAAAAGCTTTTTCCATACAAGAAATACCAAGTCGGCGTTCAATTTCTGCGATGGTTTTGAACGAGAAGTTAGTCTTTCCGGACAAAATTTTGCTTACGTATTGTGGAGTGCATCCCAACCGCTCAGCAATATCAGCTCTTGATAAATTGTTCTCTTGCATGAAATCGACAATTTTTAGCGCAATGCTCTGCGACCATCTTATCCAGGCATTGTTTTCCTGTCTCCACTTGGCTTCATCTACAAATGAAGAGGCTTCATGGCTTTCATGTGCCTCTAAGAATCTTAATGTTTTCTCTTTCATATTTATTCCTCCTTTATATAATCAATAAAACTATCTTGATCGAACACTCCGTTCTGTATTAAATATTCTCGGCAAATATTCAGTTTGTCAAGTTCTATTTGAGTATGTTCTCTATCTTGCATCTTAGCTGTTAGCTTAATAGTTCCTCCTGTGATAATATATACATTAGGCTCTATTCTGATAGCGTATATTCTAAGCCAGCTAGCATGTTTCTTTCTATCCCAGTTTCTTGCTTTTTCTCTAGTTAACTCTCTCATTCTATTGTCTGAAAGACTTAAAGGATGAAATAGTTCGTCTAGATGTTCTGTATATGGAAATTCCAGAATTAGTCTTTCCAACTCCTCTGCATCTTCCATTGTATCTTTAATAGCATCGCTTATTTTTTCAATATGGAAGAATCCTTGTAAGTCTTCAAGATTAGCTAGAAAGAAGTCCAGTAGATAATTGGCATTATTCCACTTTTGAAACAAACGAGTGAGCTCATCTGCTTTTTGACTTTCATCTCTAACTGCCCAGAGATGATCATAACCAGGGATGATTCTAGCAAACTTCATATCTTTAATGCTTTTATAATGCAAAGATATGAATAAAAACGATTTGTTGCAACTTTTAGGTTGCTTTTTTAATGAAAATTATACTAATCCTATCTTCCTGTTTTTCGAAGTTATCTCGTTTGTTGCTGTCTTGTAAGTACTATCACTGAATCTTGTAAGTACTATCGCTGTGCCCTGTAAGTACTATCGTTGCTGCATCGATTTAACGTAAATAGTCTTCGGAGTAACCTTTACTTGTTGCCAGAAGGACTAATAGTATAAGCCGGAAAAGCCTATCTTTCCAGCCGCACAACAGCTGTTGTGCGCTTGCATAACAGCTGATATGCGCTCGCCCAACACCTGTTGTGCAAGTGGAAATCAGCTGGTGGGCGGATATTTATTTTAAATCTTCCTGTCTTCCGCTAGGTGTCCCGACGGATTTGCAATGTGTGAGGTGGCTGTCTTCCGCTAGGCGTCCCAGCGGATTTGCAATGCGTGAGGTGGCTGTCTTCCGTTAGGCGTCCCAGCGGATTTGCAATCCGCTGTTAAAAAATGTTCGACCTTTTCTTTGCGGATTTGTAATCCGCTGTAACTTGTAACGATTATCCGCCACTTTCAAAAATACTCTTCACCCTTCACCGGAGTGGCGTAAGTATTTGTGTATGAGCTGATTTGGTAGGGTGAAGAGTGCGCTCGGCTCTTCACCACTCTTCACCCCAGATTTTTTCGCTAGCTGTTTATAGATTGAGGGGGGATTGCAAATCCCCCGGTTTCATAGGTCGAACATTTTTTTACAGCGGATTGCAAATCCGCTGGGACGCCTGGCGGAAGACAGACGCCTGACGGAAAATAAAATATCCAGGTGAAGGGTGGGTGAAGGGTGGTGAAGGGTTGAGCCAACTCTTCACCTCTCGGAACCCCAGTGTTTATCGGGGTTTCAGACGATTTGGTGAAGGGTGAAGAGTAAAAAAGAGAGTGGGGATTTTTTCTCTCCCGACGTATCGTTTTGTGCCTGGCGATGGCAAGATATTGCCCTGGTAAAGGGCAATATAATGCCGTAGTGAGGCAATAAGCGATGGAAGCGTCTTACCATCCGTCAGTACTATCATGATGACCTCTCAGTGACGTCTTGACCCCTTGTCAGGAGTATCCTGACAAAAAGAAGGGCTGGACTTTCTCACGAAAACCCAACCCTTCTTTTTAAAACAGCTGTTTTTGAACTTTATTATAAGTAAAAGATGTTATTGTATTTATCACTCATCTTATGTTTACGGAACGTATATCAGGCGGATTGGCATCGCCTTGTAACGGCCTGTGCTACTGCCATCATATCCCTGAACGAAACGGGTATTTGTGATAGTCTTTATCTTATTATATATATCTAGGTAGAGATACCAGAAACCATATTCGTTACTACTTGAACTGAAGCCTTGATAGCCCGACAACAAAGACTGGCTCCATAGATTTGCGTGATATTCATCCTTGAAGCTGTTGCTCTCGTAATATCCGCTGATTGGGATATAGATGTAATCCTTCTGCGAAGACTCTGTCGGGATGCGAAGACAATTATATAGTTCACCCGTAGATGTACTCAACGGCTTTACTTCGATTTTATTTGCAATTGCCTCTAGCTCGTTGCCCTTTGGAACTCTAAAATTGCCGATTACATACTTGTTGATATAGTCGTTTCTGCTTTTACCATTTGATATCTTGAAATATCCACCTATAGAACCTTTATCATTGGCAATATTGGCAGAACCTGGCGAATAGAAATCGCTGTTGGATGCGCCTAGATTACGGTCTAACATGTAGTATGTCTTATTAGACGTAGTAGTTTTACCATCTTCTGATGGTTCATCTACCAGAATCTTCACTACTCCGTAGTAGTACCAACCTTTTTTTGTTTCACCCAACTGTTCGTCTCCCAGATTTTTAATTTCTCCAAATACACCAGCATGATAGATCGGGTATTTGATGGTAAACGGATGATCAGCATCTTCAGTATTCTTGATGACAAAACCTTCTTCGTCTATCCACAAATCGAAGTTATTGGTGCTGTTGTTCAATGTAACTTTATAATAGTTATTGCCTTCGTAAACTTCATCCGAATAACTGATTTTGTCAGATTTATTCACGAATTGGTCACCATCTTTCTTTGGTATCAAATAAGAGATAGTATTATCTCCTACGCTGAAGTGCAAGCCCTGGTTTCTGGTCTTTTCCTGATTATTGACCTTATTCTCGCTAGGTTTAACACCATGCATTTCTGAATCAAGCCAAGCAAAGTAAGCGAAAGGAGTATCACTATCTTTTAACTTAATGAGTACCTGTCGATCATCAGCACGTTTAAAGTCGTAACCTTCCTGATGAATCTTGATGGTTCTTTTCAAGTCACCGGAAGTGATGGTAATCGTACCTTCACGAGGTTCCTCCGATTGGTTGTTTGCAACCAAAGTGAGGTTGAGAACAAACTTAGTGCCTTCTTCAGGACTTGTTGTGGTTGACTTGCTACCTTGTGACCAGCCAGTTATCCACGATTGCGCATCATCGCTGATATCAACCTTATAGAGATTATTATCTGTTGTTTTAAGATTTGTAACCAAAGTGATAGGAGCAGTTGTACTTGAAGCATCAACCGTCTGTGTACCACAAACGCCCAGTTCGTAGTCTTTGCAGGCAATCATATCAAAAATCTCCGGGTTATCATCTACCACGGTTACCTTCAGACGATTTTCTGGCTCAGCCTTTAATGCTTCAGCTTCAGTCGCATAGCCCGCATCGTTTACAGATATAACCTTCACGATATAGTTGTGGTTACGTACCAATGCATATTGTGCAGTTTTGTTATCATCTTTATAGAGGGCTACTTTATAGAAGCCTTCTGTACCATTATATTTAGCCTTGATAATGATGTCTGCCTTGTCTGCAGAAGTTTCATTTACTGCAACTACAGCAGCAGAACCGCCAGCAATACATTTGCTATCATCCATCAACTCTGTAGATGTTGCCAAGTTTTCATTTTTAGATTCTACGTAGCCAGCTGGCGCAATAGAGCCTTTGCTGGCAGAATGCCATACACGAAGGTCTGTGATTTCGAAACCGCTAACGCTTGTTTTTACTGTAACTTTAGCACATTGACGGGTTAGTGAAATCTTGCTGTCTTTTATCAGATTGCTAAGTGTAGCAGCACCCCAACAGATTGGCTTTGATAAATCAGGAGTGATATCTTTCATAGCATCAAGATTTGCAGCCTGTGTATCTGTCAAGTCAGGAACGTTGGCAACCAAATGTACCGTTTCTGTACCTTCAGGAAGGTTCGTCTTGATTTTCTTGTAACCATCTGCATCAGCAGTTGCAGCAGCATAAGCTTCTGTACAATTCTGCATACCAAGATAATTGTCTGAAGTGCCATAACATACAAGCCACAGAGAAGTAATTCTCTCTGTAGTTTCGCCTCCAGCCCGGGTTGAGATTTCCTGAGGAGTGAAATTAGGTAATTGTATGCTCAGCGTAACTCCCTCGGTAGGGAGTTCGTCCCCACCGAGAGTAATTGCCTCTAAAGAGTCCTTACATGATGCAAGGCTTAAGAGCAATCCTATCCATATCATTAAAGTCTTTATTCTTGTCATCATTATATTTTCTATCTTTACTATTTAGAAACTCCTGACGGTTTGCCTTCATGCCAGCTACCATCGTAATAACCGAATATCTGATATCCGTTGGTTGCATCGTATTTACACTCGTAGCTGTCACCATTGAAGAGCGTGTGGTAGTTATTATTACCAATGCTAACCTCTATTGCTTTTTCATATTCGCCCTTAGGAGCTTTGAATTGGAGAACTGTACGTTTCCAGCCATTTCCAACATCTTCGCTTTTTTCCTTGAATTGATCTGGGTTACACTCCAAAGTATACTTTTTTAGATTACTGTCCTTCTTACCAAAATCGATGTACCATCGTGTAATATTATCTTTAGTATATATTACATAATCCACGTTTATAATGGTTGGTTTGTCATCATATACTCGATAATATGGTATACAGGTTGGGTCATAGAGATACCATCCTTCACGATCTTCATAATTGAACAATGGAATACCTGGATCCATATGATGTGGAAAACGGTGCGGAGTACGTCCACCATCATCTCCAAAAGCATTATTGCCATTGCCAAATATTACTAGAGTTTGTCCCGGTTTGATTTCCTTCTCTCCTTGCGCATTATTGAAGGTCAAACTACTTTTTTTATTTTTTTCTATATCTTTGTAATACCATCCTGCATTGTTAATGTCACCTGTCAAATTATCTCCAGGGAACTTCTCCGTAAAAACCCAGGTTGGCATATTAGGAGATGAGTTTGTATTCTCGCCTATCTGAGTATAGGCATAGAGATAGTGCTTATCTGAATGAATTTCTTTATCTCCAGCCCAGTTATTATTTGTCCAAAACCAACCATCGTCCCAGTTGTTATTCTTCTTATCATTATAGCCTCCTTCCGGAATTGTATATTCTGGTAATTGAACTTTGTTAACAACAACAAGATTTTTATATGTATCTTTATCTCCATTCCAACTATACACATCATTGATAGCTCGCATGTAGATACGATAAGGACCAAACTCCGGTTTTACAGTAACCGTAACTTCTTGTGATCTATCCTCGTCGCCAGAAATCGGATTCTTCGGAGAAAGTGTGAAGTTATAAACGGTTGTTGTCTGAGGATCTACAGTTTCCGTTACCTTCATCAGATATTTTCCATCTGCATTAGGAGTATTATCATAACTTATCTTCAGACGAGAAGGTGCCTCACCAACTTGTGCTGTAGAACCGGAAGCTTTTTCTGTTAGCGTACCATTGATGTTCTGATATGCCTTCAAGCCACCCAGGTTGGTTTCTACCACAAAGTGTTTCTCTAGAACCTGCTTGTCGTCAGGATCCTTACCCCAATAGATAACTACGTTCTTTGGGCTCACCTTAAAATAAGGAGTAACATCATAGTGTACATTAATATACTTCTTGATGTTGTTAGCCTTCAAATAAACTCTAGCAGTTCCTTCTCTCTTACCTGCATACTTTGGAAACTCAGTTATTGGTATGTTTGGGTTGATACTAAAGATAATGTTGTTGCCATCTTTTTTTGTTAAGATGATAACCTTCTCATCTTTCCCACCAACAATCTTTGAGTCAATACAGCCAAACTCTACCGTTGTTTCGCTTGATTTATATGAGATGGTATCACTCTTTGTAGAAGTGACTTCTGTCTCGGCCTTGTTAACCCATAAAGTAGTATGGTAGAAATCGGCATTGATTTCTACTGGCTTCCAATCGTCCACTTTCACATCGCAGTCAAGACCCATATCACCATAGCTTTTCAGCTTACCTGTGATTTCATAATAGGTTCCACGAGGGAATGTAGGCAGAGCATCTGATGCGTTCTGCTTATGTCCCAGTTTAATGGTATATTGATTCTTGTTGCTGTTGTTAACTTTACCGGAAATCTTCAATACAGACTGTTCCTCTGCCTTTGAGATATAACGCTCTGGCAGATAGTAGGTACCTTGAAAGAGCCATTGCTTATCATTCGTAGGGTTCTGTGTACCCTTATCCTTATAAGCATCAACGATTTTCACAACATCTTCGTTAGCTACATTTTTGTTATCTTCATTTATGGTATATTCTCCATTCTGATAATAACGCCCTGTGCTAGCTTCGCCAGTAGATGAACTACTGTAAATGGTGTTATCCATACCTTTAGCATATTCAGAAGTAACATGTGACTGGGTAAAGTTACCATCCCATAATAAATGGGTAGAAGGAGTAAGCTTCTGTGCAGCAATATCTGTTATGCTATAGCTCTTGTCATAAAGATTATCGCTCGCAGTTGGGTACATAATGAGGTTGAGCTTAACCTTTACGCATGTAAACTTCAGGTTAGCTGCCACCTCGGTATATTTATTACCACTTTTTTCTATTTTTGTATCGATGATAGTACCGTTTACATTTTTTGGCTCATAAATCATCGGGATATTTGTAGAAACAGGCATTCCCGGTTCTGTTCCAACGCCATAACCCAGTACTATATTTTTGAGTTCATCTTCAGTTTGGATAGTCTTACCGCTCAACACCTTGTTCATATTAGCAACCACATAGATATGGTAAGTGCCCGGCTCGATATTGAGCTGATAGTTAGCAACATGCTGCTCTACCATCATTGTAGCCAGTGGGGCAGGGAGCGTCTCTACCAGGAGCTTGCCTTCATTTTTTTCTACAGGGAAAGCATAGAGGGTCAGGTCGTTGATCTGGCATTCATCTACCGTGGCATTATAGGTAGGAAGGCCGGAAGCATCGTCGGGATTGGTGCCGCGGCTGCTGAGCACGGTTGGTACCAGCACGTGCAGGTTGCCTGACGAGTTGGGGGTATATCCGTTACCCTCCAACTCGTCATTACAACTAACTGCAAATAAACTAGTCAACAACCAAACTATGAAACCTATATAGATATGAAATCTTCTCATGATAACTTTGTCTTTTACTTTGCTAATATCAATAGTTTAATTTTGACAAAGTGGAATCAGATTATAAGTCGGCTCGCTGTATGCGCTTGCTCCAATCGAGGATGGAGATGCCCAACTTAACGTATTGCCACTTGTCGCCTTTCAGGAAAAAGTCCAGCTTGTAGTCGTATTCTCTGTCCAGAAACTCCTGTGCCGAATAGTTCATTGCTTCGAATGCTCCACGGCCCTGTGCCAGAAAATCGGCTAGATTGATGCGGACCACTTCTTCGTCCGTCTTCTTGTTCCAGATGCTCAGTATCGCATTCTTGTCGTTCTCGGTTGCTGGATGCAACACGAGGCGGGAGAACATCAGGGCGGCGTGAGCGGTACGCTCCTGTACGGTACCCTCCGGAGTGGTGAACTCGGTGGTCCAAGTCTTGTAAGGGGTGTATGTCAACTCCTCGTCTGAAAGGAGAGAATTGTCGTAATTGATGTAGCCATTGGCATCAGTTATCTGATAACTGAAGTCATCGGCGTGGATGTCGGCTGGTTCGTCCAGCTGATGCAGACTGATGGTGAGCTGCTTGGTGTCTCTGATGAGACTGATGGTATGGTGGGTAATCTGAAGATCCTTCACCTCTACCGTTTCGTTGTTCAATCCCTGCCAGAGGGTATCAAGCGGAAGAGCCTGGTTTTCTACCTTTCCGGCATTTCTGTCGAGTCGGGCACGGAGTTTTTCGATGCTTTCTCCTGCTGCTGGAGCTTCGATGTGGAATTTGGCACCAGCCTGTGACAGTGCCTCTTCGTATTTCTTCTGGAAGGCGAAGGTGGCGAAGCGGTATTTGCCAGGTTGCAAGTCTATGCGCATGGCATAGTTATGGTCTTTGAGGGGACGGGATTTTCCCTCGTTGGCTGCATCCTGGCGAGCCACTAGGTTGCCCTGCTCATCGAAGACGAACACGCTGACGCCGCCTACATGATCGTTGAACATATCAGCGCGCTGGACGTTGTAGTCGTACTTGAACTGCAAGTCAACTCCCATATCGCAAGGAGGGAGGTCGTCGTGCATCAAGTCGTTGCAGCTGCTGAGCATACTGCCGAGAGCGACGATGCTGCTGAATGCTGTCGTGCGGCTGATTGCAGTCAATCGGCTGATTGCTGCCAAGCTGTCGAATCCCCATTCCATGCGTATCTTCCTGATCCAACTATGTAACTTATTGTTTGCCATGATGCTTTTTGGTTATTATCAATATAATGTTTCAGAATATCAGGTTGTGTTTCTAGCTTCCACTATGGTGAAGCTGAAAACACAACTCGTATGGTTGAACGAAGGCGGGAGCCTAAGCTCCGCCTTTCGTTGTTATTACTTGATTACAAATCTACCTTCTGTGAACGCTTAGCCCAGTCGAGGATCTTCACGCTGACGTTGATGTACTTGGTATCCTCATCGTCTGGATCGGTTGGATTAACCTTTGGTACGTCTGGATAACCAGGACCGCTAATGCTATTGATGGTGAGGTCGTACCAGTTGTTGCGGAGCACACCGTAACGACCAAGCCATTTCTTGTTATCTCCATCATATGTGGCATCGCCTATTTTCCAAGGAGTCAAGTCGTCACCGAAGTGCTTGATACGGGCAATATAATAGCTCACACCCTCCTTGTAGGTCTTGATACCGATACCTTTAGACATATCTAAACCAAGTTTGGTATTAATTTGACCTGCTACTGCTAATGTCTTGTCTTCTGTACCTTCTTTGATCTCAACAGTGGTTGCATCCAATACGTGTGTACCGCCTTTCAGCAAATCATCCTTGAGAGTTACTGTAACTCCTGTTCTTGTATTCAGAACTTCTTCAGCTTTGCTCTTAATTTGTTTTGTAAGAGTGGTTTTTGTCCAAAAGTCAGAACTATTGCCAATCATAAAGAAGGTCTTATCAGTCTCTGTTTCTAAAGCTTTTGGGGTATAAGTTGCTTTAAGAAGAACACGGGTAGTCTGACCTTGCGTCATATTATTAATGTCGAAGGTGTTCTCCATGCAGTACAATGGCTTATCAGAACCAGAACCGTCGTTCCATGTAACTCCTTTTCCATCGGGGTCAGCAAAAGTAAATTGTGTCTTACATTTTGTTAAGTCCGATAAGTCCATGCTATAGTTTGGGTCGATACCCCAATATACACGCTTGAAAGCACCTGTAGTAGTAAGCTGACTAACGAAGCGAGATGTAGCTGCTGTACCTGCAGCTGCTGCTTCATTCTTCCAAATATCTGGGTAACCTGTTGTTTTATCATTCAAACCAGAAGTTACATGTACAGGGAATGAACTATTGTTAGTAACATCTAATGCCCAATTTGTGATTTTTACATTGTCGTTGCTATATTTTGTTCCGGTTGCACTGGCACCATCTGTTGCAAAATAATTGCTTGTATTGTTTGATCCTACTGTTACCTTTGCCAAACCGCGTTCTACGTGAACCGTTGTACCAGGTTTACTCTGTGCCTCTTCCTTTGTTCTATAGATACCCTTTATTTGTACGAGGGTTGATGGCTCAACACCTGCTGCAGTAAATTGAGGAGCATTAGCCATATAGAAACCTTTAGTATTATCTAAAAGGTTTTTTGCATCTGTTATCGCAGCATTCCAAGTTCCATATGTAGTGGAACCTGAAGGAAGGGTAACCTTGGTGCCTGTTGAAGTCTCGTTATTAAGGATGACCAATGCATAATAATCGCCAGTCTCACCAACTTTAGCCTGCTCGAGTTTAGCTGTGATAGTAGTAGACTCAGTTGTGATACCTGTTGTGTTATCATTCTTCCAAGGATCCAAATTTCCGAGTTTGGCTGTTTCAACGTAAGTGAAGTCGTTTTCAGAAGATTCTGTTCCCTTCTTAAAGATAACGAGTGTAGCATCGTTTACAGCATACTCAGAAGCTGTACCTTCCTCAAACTGGTCGTTTTCGGAACCGGCACGTGTACCACTTGTTGTAGGCAAGTTGATTGTGATAGATGCATAGCTTGCACCAGTCTCATTCTCACCATTACCCCCATTTACTAAATCGTTGTTGCTAGAGCAACTTGCTGTCATAGCAGCTATCACTGCTAATCCAAAGAAATGTTTAATTCTCATGATTGATGTGATTTTATTGTTAGTTATATCTTTTATTGTTCCGCCTTCATTTCCTCGTAGATCTTTCTGATGCGTTCAGCTTCCTTCGAGTTGCCTGCCTTGGCAAGATGCTTTTCGGCAGAAGTAAGATCACCTTTCTGCAAATCGGTGCAGGCGGCATTGAGATTCGCTGTCTCATCATCTGGGAAGAGACGGACGGCAATGTCGAATACCTCGTTAAACTCTGGCGAACCTGGTTCATAGGTCTGTGCCACCAGGAACATCTCCTGCAGAGAAAGCTGCTGTGGTTTGGTCTTCAATATCTCCTTGGCTTCTTCGATGCTGAACGGACGAACGGTATAGGTTACCGTATAGTCGCTATGGCGGAGACGAGGATAGATATAATCCAGGATGTAGCGGTAACTAGCCGGATGGAGCTTTCTGATCTTCAGGTCCTTATCGTCGGGAGCCAGCGAGGAGTTAGCTATCTCGAGTATCGCTTCCTTATCAGCCAGATGACTAGCCTGAATCTTCTTCTTGAATCCTTCCCAGTCTTCCGGTGTAGCCTGATAGGTAAAGAGCTTGCTGTTTAAGGTGTAGAGGCTGCTCACATAGTTGCGGAGAGCAGCTGCACGCTCGTTGGCAAGGCGCTTGTTGTTGGCATACGAACCATCAGGCGAAGCAAAACCGTGGATATCAATATCTGTGATTTCAACGTTCTTATCGTTCTTCACCAGGTCGATGGTGGAAGTAATCTTCTTCAGCTCAGTAGCATTCTCACGGAAATCGGCAAGAATATTACTCTTGTTAACCACAAAGCTGAGATAAGCTTCACCCTTTTCGGCTCTCACCTTCTTGGCTTCCGCCTTCGGCTGCACGAAGAAATCCTTCGTAATCTTCGGTGTACGGTCGATATCCGCAATCGGCGTATTGTCCTGTTCTATCAGGTTGCCGCATCCGCAGAGATCTTCTTTCACCGAGAGTTTGAACTTCTTCATCCATTTCTGATAAGGAACAGACTGGGCGAAGTAAACCTGCTGACTGGTCTTGTTCTTGCGGGTAAAAACCTGTGCCTGCGGATTCTTCTTGCTGTCGGCAAGTCGGCGGTATCTTACAGCCTGGTTTCTACCCTGGATGATGATAGGGTTGAGAGCGATAGAATCAGTTCCTACCATTACCGGTGTGAAAACCAGCTGTTGCTCTGATTTGAGCTGCAGACTATCGAGATGGAGTCGGAAAGCAACCTTGAAACTGTCGCTCTTCTTCTGTGTCAAGACGCTGTCTATCAGAATCTTGCCTCCAGCCAACCGTAGCTGCGAATCATCTATCTTCTGGGCTTGGACAGTCAATGCGCTCTGTGCAAACAGAATGCAAAGGGGCGAAATGACCGCATAAAGCTTCATTTTCTTCATATTCTTAATCTTGTAAAAGAGGGTTTGATTTTGTTTTTCGCTATCTCGGTGATATCGTTCCTAGAATGCGTATATCAGGGAAAGGGCGGCTTTAGTTGGACCTACATAGTTGCGGTGGTCCTCGTTAAGGCATTTGTCACATCTTCCGTAAAGCTTGTATGGGCTGTAGATGTATCCTAATCCGATGGATCCTTCGAGATTGAGATGCTCAGACAGCAGCCATTGGTATCCGTAGGTGAGACCACCACCGACATACCAGCCTTCGTAATGTCTTCCTTTCTCTGTCTTTGGCAAGATGCCGAAAGGCAGGTCCACATTTTTTACGTTGTATTCACCTCCAAGGGCATGGATGCCGAAAAAGTGGCCTCCAAATTTCTGGCAGGTGTACCAGCGGTACTCTGGCATTACGTTCCAGTAGCGCAATTTCTTGTCGCCTGAGAACTTCCAGGGATTCAGGGCGCCGAAAAGCTGAAAAGTGCTTTTCCTGCCCGTGCCTATTTCTAGACCAGCATTGAGCGAGGTGGTTGCCAAACCAAGCAGGTTGGTCTTCAGTGCTACCTCTTGCGCTCGGGTTATTACTGTTGAGAGAATCAGCAGTAACAACATCGGTGTTCGTTTGAACGATCTCTGCTTCATCATCATATTTTTACTCTGTTGATTTTCTTTCTTAAGGATAATGCTAGTTGCTTATTCTTATTGTCATTTGCTTATTCTGATAGGGCACCCTTGTAACAAGATGAATGTCGCCGGGTTTCCTTTTCGGTTGCAAATATAGTATAATTTTATCAAAGAAGCTTCAAAAAAGTGATTAAAAATCAATAAAATAAAGTGCAAACGTTTGCATTACCGTGCAAAATGTGTGGGAGCACAAAACTTGTGTATATGATATAAGTGCCTGATATATAGAAAATAAAAAGCGAGGGTGTAATTTGCACACCTTCGCTTAGCCCTGTGCATCCTTGGTAAGCGAGAACGGCATGTAGAAGTAGAGGTAGCTTGGGGTGAAAAAAGTCTTAATAGAGAAGAAGCAATCCGGCAAACGCAGAATAGAGTATCATGCGGATGGGATTGATCTTCATCACCTTCACGCCGATAAAGGTGGCAAAGAAGAGGGCGATGGAGACATAGAAATGCCAGGGATTGGCTGGTGTAGAGAAGTTCTCGCCATTCATCAGAAGCAGGGCTGCGGCTCCCACCAAGCCAACGATGGCTGGACGAAGACCGATGAAGATGCTCTGGACGGCTGAGGTGTTCATATACTTGTACAGCATCTTGCTGATAAGAATCATCAAAACCAAGGATGGGAGAACCAAAGCAAAGGTCGCCATGGCACTTCCGAGTACAGCCATCATGCCACTCATGCCGGCATTATGGACAGCTGTATAGCCACAATAGGTAGCGGCATTGATGCCGATAGGTCCCGGTGTCATCTGAGAGATGGCAACCACATCGGTAAACTCCTTCATCGTCATCCAATGATACTGCGTAACAACCTGTCCCTGAATCAGGGATATCATGGAATAGCCACCTCCGAATCCGAAGATGCCTATCTGAAGGAATACGATGAAAAGCTGAAGAAATATCATATA
>OIXL01000639.1_pt1 | contig 16464 bp, 11 predicted proteins | sample 1587761 | NCBI WGS metagenome assembly OIXL01 (sample SAMN03283246) | human gut metagenome | biome: human-associated habitat; material: feces | host: Homo sapiens | place: Peru | collected 2012 | reverse complement strand
GGGTGCCTGCCGCACCTGCAGCGGCACCGGTACGGTGATGGCGGTGGATGAAAGCACCCTTGTGCCGGACGAAAGCCTGACCATCGACGAGGGCGCGGTGGCGCCCTGGAAGAGCCTGATGTGGTCGCTGATGACCGATATCTGCCGGGAGATGGGCGTGCGCACCAATGTGCCGTTCCGGGAGCTGACGGCAGAGGAAAAGGACATTGTCTACCATGGTCCGGCTGTGAAAAAGCACATCTTCTACCACAATAAAAACTCCAATCAGGCCGGGGAGCTGGACTTCACCTATTTCAACGCGACCTATACCGTGGAAAACGCCCTCGCTAAGGTCAAGGACGAAAAAGGCATGAAGCGTGTGGAAAAATTCCTGCGGCAGGGCGTTTGCCCGGACTGCGGCGGCTCCCGGCTGAGCAAAGCTGCCCGGGAACCGAAGCTGCGGGGCATTTCGCTGGACGAGGCCTGCCGGATGACGCTGGGCCAGCTGACGGAATGGGTGGCCGGGGTGCCGGACAGCCTGCCGGAAGAAATGCGCCCTATGGCCCGCAGCATCTGCGAGTCCTTCCAGACAGTTGCGGCGCGGCTGATCTCGCTGGGACTTTCCTACCTGACGCTGGACCGCGCTGCCGCCACCCTTTCCACAGGGGAGCGCCAGCGGATGCAGCTGGCCCGGGCGGTGCGCAACCGCACCACGGGGGTGCTCTATGTGCTGGATGAACCTTCCATCGGCCTGCACCCCTCCAACATCGAGGGGCTGACCGATGTGATGCACGATCTGATCGCTGACGGCAATTCGGTGGTACTGGTGGATCACGACACCCAGATCTTGAAAGAAGCGGACTGGCTCATTGAGATGGGGCCGGAGGCCGGTGCAAAGGGCGGCCATGTCATTGCACAGGGCACCATCCCGCAGATCGAACAGAATGCGGCGTCTCAGATCGGGCCGTTCCTCGCGGGCCGGGCAGGGGTGCAGGCGCGGCTCCGCACGCCGGAAGAGGATCTGTTTGCACTGGGGCATATCCGGCTGTCTACCTCGGCCGTCCATACCGTGAAACCGCTGGAACTGGACCTGCCCAAAGGGCGGCTGACCGTCGTTACCGGTGTGTCCGGCTCGGGCAAAACGACCCTTATTCTGGAGAGTCTGATCCCGGCGCTGCAGGCAAAAGTCAGCAGCACACCTTTGCCGGAACATATAAAAGCTGTGGACGCCGAGGGCATCGCGCAGGTCAAGCTTATCGACGCAACGCCCATCGGCATCAATGTGCGCTCCACCGTGGCCACCTACGCCAATGTGCACGACGAGCTGCGCAAGCTCTTTGCCCGGACGCCGGACGCAAAAGAACACGGCTATAAAGCGGGGGATTTCTCCTATAACACCGGAAAACTGCGCTGCCCCACCTGCGACGGCACCGGCGTCATCAGCCTGGACGTGCAGTTCCTGCCGGATGTGGAGGTGCCCTGCCCGGACTGCGGCGGTTCCCGCTACAGCCGGGAGGCAGCGGCGGTCAAACTGCCCACGGCCAACGGCGCACCGGCATCCATGGCCGACCTGATGGACATGGATGTGTCCGCTGCGCTGGAAGCCTGCGCCGACCGCAAGCTGGTGCGCCAGCGCCTGCAGGTGCTGCAGGAACTGGGTCTTGGCTACCTGACCCTCGGGGAAGAAACGCCCAGCCTTTCCGGCGGCGAAGCCCAGCGGCTCAAGCTGGCCAGCGAGATGGGCAAAGGGCAGGCAGACAGCGTGTTCGTGTTTGATGAGCCGACCATCGGTCTGCATCCGCTGGATGTGCGCACGCTGCTGGGCGTGTTCCAGAAGCTGATCGAAAACGGGGCCACGGTGGTGGTCATCGAGCACGATCTGGACGTGATCCGCAATGCGGACTATATTGTAGATATGGGTCCGGGCGGCGGCGCTGCCGGCGGGCGCATCGTGGCGGCCGGCACTCCGGAGCAGGTGAAGCACAACCCGGAGAGCGTTACCGCAAAGTATCTCTGAAAAGCGATAAAAGCAAATCCCGCCGGGAAAATACCCGGCGGGATTTGTGCGTTCAGCGGAAAACTTACCGCTTGATATCGTAGTTCATGTTCATCAGGTTGCGGATGGAGCTGACATCATCGGTGATGTTGGCATCGCCGTGGATGGTGTGTTTGATGGCGCTGCTTGCAACCGCAAAGTTGATCATATCCATGGCCTTGTAGCCGTGCAGCATGGCGTAGATCAGACCGCTGGCAAAAGCGTCGCCGCCGCCCACGCGGTCAAGAATGTTGAAGGTGAACAGCTTGCTCTCGAAGGTGTGGCCGTCGTACCACATAAAGGCCTTCAGGCTGTTTTCGCTGCCGCTATGGGCGTAGCGCACATGGCGGGCGATGCACTTGAGGTTGGGGTAGCGCTCGATGAAATGCTGGAAGATCTCGTCCTGCTGCTCATAACTGGGCTGCAGGGGTACGCCGTCCTTCCAGTCGCCCTTGGAGTGGTCGTTATCGTCCTTCCACAGGTGGTACGGCTCAATGCCCAGCAGCACATCCACATAGGGCAGGCACTCAGTGCAGAAGTCGCGGGCTTCCTCCCAGGTCCACAGGGTGGAGCGGAAGTTGCCGTCAAAGCTGACGGTCAGTCCCTTCTGCTTTGCCACCTTGAGCATATCGAGGGTCAGGGTGCGGCAGTTGGGGGCGAGGGCCGGGGTGATGCCGCTCAGATGCAGCCAATCGTAGCCGTCCAGCAGGGCGTTCAGGTCTACCTGCGAGAAATCATACTCGGTAATGGCGCTGTGCTTGCGGTCGTAGATGACCTTGGACGGGCGGATGCCGTAGCCGGTTTCCAGATAATAGGTGCCCAGACGGTTGGAGGGGGTCTCGTCCGGCTCGGTGAGGATCATGGGGGTGCAGTGGACATCGTTGGAGCGCAGCCAGCGCACCGCGCTCTTGCCCAGGCTGTTGTTGGGCACAACACTGAAGAAGGTGCTGTCCACACCCAGGTTTGCCAGTGCCAGCGCAATGTTGGCCTCACTGCCGCCGTAGCTGGCTTCAAAGGCGGATGCCATGCGGATCTTTTCGTAGTTCGGCGGGGTCAGGCGCAGCATGATCTCGCCGCAGGTGATGAATTTCTGGCCGTTGGTCTCACTGCCAAGGATCGGATTGAAATGTTCCATATTGCTCCTCCTGATGATGGATAGGTTTCCGGAACTCTGTTAACACATCGTTGTATCCATTATAATCCGCAGTGCTGCAGATTGCAAGCAATTCGGGAACAGCACCGGAGAAAATCCGGGCGGAAATTTGGACAGTTTGACGAAAACAGAGCCGATGATGCGCTGAGGGCAGAAAGTTTCTCTGAGGACCGTCCGCTGGGGTGGGACCCTGCTGCCGCAGGCAGTAGGGCGGGCGATGGAATGGCTTGCAGCGGAGGCGACCGCCGCCAGCGGCGGAAACAGGGAGCCGAGGCTGGGGCAGCGGCCAGCAGGATGCAAGGCGAGAGCCGCCGCAGACGCTGGGAGCCGCAACCCGTTTTCGTGTCCGAAGAGAAAACTTTCTGCCCGTATGGCGCTTTTACACTCCCGTCAGGTCAAAGCTTGGGGTATACTCTTCTTTCGCGCTGCTCTTCTGCTGCATATAGCCCTGCACAAGCCCTTTGTCCATGGCATAGTTCACCACCCGGCGGTACTCATAGGTCGTGATACGCCGCCCGATGCCGTGCTCGGCAGCCTTGTAGAACGGCGTATACTGGCTCATGACGCTGGGCAGAAAACATCCCGGGTCGGCGTCGTTCCAGGCGGCCATCTGGTCCAGCACGGCAAAGCTGTCGTCCACATGGCCCGGCAGCGCCAGATGCCGCAGGATAACACCCTTCTGCAGGATGCCGTCTGCGTCGAACATCGGGTGCCCGGCCTGCGCCATCATGGCTTCAATGGCGGGCTTTGCCTGCGCAAAGTAGTCCGGCGCAGAGGAAAGTTCCGCCGAGAGGGCGGAGGAGACGTATTTCAGATCCGCCAGCCAGATATCGATATACCCGCGCCAGGCTTCCACGCTTTCCACCGTCTCGTAGCTGCCGGTGTTGCAGACGATGGGCAGGCACAGACCCTTTTCCCGGGCAAGGTCCAGCGCGGCGATGATCCACGGCCGCCACTGTCCCGGCGTGACCAGATTGATGTTGTGGGCACCCTGTGCCTGCAGGCTGAGGAAGATGTCGGCCAAATGCTCCACGGTGATTTCCTTGCCCAGCCCTTCGGCGCTGATGGGGTAGTTCTGGCAGAAGCAGCACTTGAGGGTGCAGCCGGAGAAGAACACCGTACCGCTGCCTTTTGTGCCGCTGATGCACGGCTCCTCCCAGAAGTGCAGAGCGGCCCGGGCGGCTTTTAAGGTGCTGCCTGCCCCGCAGTAACCGGTGCGCCCGGCGGCGCGGTCGGCTCCGCAGCGGCGGGGGCAAAGGGTGCAGGAAGAGGGAACGGAAACAAGATCGCTTTTCGGCATAATATCCAAAGTCCTTTGCTGAAAGTTTGTTGCACCCAGTATACCACTTTTCGCGCCATCCGTGCTATACTATAGGATAAGGAAAATAAAATACATATCTGCAGCAACATCTCTGCATGAGACGGCCGGACTGCGGGCTGTGCGCAGAGCAAGTGTTCTGGATGGAGGAAATCATGCGCACCGAAACCGACGAGATCCGCGATAATCTGAAATACCTGACCCTGCTCGCCCGGGACTACCCCTCGCAGGCGGCAGCGGCCAGCGAGATCATCAGCACGCAGGCATTGCTCAAGCTGCCCAAGGGCACCGAGCATTTTATGAGCGACCTGCACGGTGAGAACGAGGCCTTTGTGCACATCCTGAACTCGGCTTCCGGTGTCATCCGCGAAAAGGTGGATCAGGTGCTGGGGGACACCGTGCCGGAGACCACCCGCGCAGAGCTTGCCACCCTGATCTATTATCCCAACGAAAAACTGCCCCAGCTCAAGGCACGCTGCACCAGCGAGGAAGCACTGGAACAGTGGTACACCGAAACCCTGCTGCGGCTTATCGATATCTGTCGTCTGGTGTCATCCAAGCACACCCGCGACCATGTGCGCCGCTGCCTGCCGTCCAGCTGCGGCTACATCCTCGATGAGCTGCTCCACGCCCACTTTGAGGATCACGACAAAGATCTGTATTACGGCCAGATCGTGGGCAGCATCATCGAGAACGGCCGCGCCGACCGGTTCATTGAGCGGCTGTGCGAGCTGATCAAGCATCTGGCGGTGGACAAGCTGCATATTGTAGGCGACCTGTTTGACCGCGGCCCCCGCCCGGATATCATTCTGGATCTGCTCATGCGCCACCACAATGTGGATATCCAGTGGGGCAACCACGACGTGGTGTGGATGGGCGCCGCCGCAGGCAGCCCCATCTGCATCTGCACCGTGCTCAAGACCACACTGGCCTACCACAACCACGGGATGCTGGAGGATTGCTACGGCATCAATCTGCGCCATCTGCAGCGTATGGCCGAGCAGTTCTACGGCGGAGATGACCTTTCCATCTGGATGCCCCACACCGACGCCGCCCGCGGCCCCTACACTCCGGGCATGCTGCACCGGTGCGCCGTGATGCACAAGGCCATCAGCATCCTGATGTTCAAGCTGGAGTGTCAGGTCATCGACCGCAACCCGGATTTCCAGATGCAGGGGCGGGACTATCTGCGCCGTATCGACTGGGAAAAGCACACCGTGAAGATCGGAGAAAAAGAATACCCCCTGCGGGATACTTCTTTCCCAACGGTTGACCCGGCCGACTCGGCAGCGCTGAATCCGGACGAACAGCTGGTGCTGACAAAACTGGTGCAGTCCTTCCGTCAGAGCGAAAAGCTGCAGCAGCATGTTGAATTTCTCTATGCAAAAGGCAGCGTGTACCATATCGAGAACGGAAATCTGCTGTATCACGGCGCGGTGCCCATGACCGACCGGGGTACCTTTGCGACAGAACGCTTTGAGGGCCACCGCTATTCCGGGCGCGCCCTGATGGATTACTGCGACGCCCGGGCACGCCGGGGCTACTACGCCCCTGAAGGCAGCGCCGCCCGCCAGAGCGGGCAGGATTTTTTGTGGTATCTGTGGTGCGGCAAGCTGTCGCCGCTGTTCGGCCGCAGCGCCATGACCACATTCGAGCGGCTGTATGTGGCCGACCCTGCCACCCATACCGAGGTCAAGGACCCCTATTATACATGGTACAACGACGAAGCTGTCTGCCGCCGCATTCTGGCGGAGTTCGGCCTGCCGGGCACGAGCCACATCGTCAACGGCCATGTCCCCGTGCGGGAAAAGAACGGCGAAAGCCCCATCAAGGGCGGGGGACGGCTGGTGGTCATCGACGGCGGGTTCTGCCGCGCCTACCACGAAAAGACCGGCATTGCGGGATACACGCTGGTGTATTCCAGCCGCACCATGTCTCTGCGCACCCATCAACCTTTTGAAAGCGCCGAAAAGGCCGTGAAGGAAAATCTGGACATCATTTCCCAGAAAAATATTCTCGAGACCGAGAACCACCGCATCCTTGTGGAGGACACTGACGAGGGCGAAGTGCTGCGGGAGCGGGTGCATGACCTTAAGCAGCTGGTGACGGCCTACCAGCTGGGTTGGATCACCGAAGCCCGCTGCGAGGATCGTGTCTGGTAAAAGTGCAACAGAAGCGTCTCTTTTGGAGGACGGTTTTCTGTAAAATTTCTGAAAAAGAAATCAAATTTTCAGAATAATCGGCGCGAAAATGGGCAAAACAGAAAATAATGGAACCCGCCCAAATGAGACTTTGCATTTTTGTGAAAATTGTGTATAATAAGATAGCTGTATCCTACGGCGTTGTTTGCCGTACCCGGAAACAGCGAATCGTCAGAAGTGATTTCAGAACCTTAACAGGAACAGGCCTGCCGGATGCGGGCCTCCGACAAGGAGATCATAAAATTGGAGAAATTTGTTATTACGGGCGGTAAGCCCCTGCACGGCGAAGTCACCATTTCGGGTGCGAAGAATGCGGCGGTGGGCATCCTGCCGGCAACCATTCTGGCTGCGGATGTCTGCGTGATCGAAAATCTGCCGGATATCAGCGATGTGGCGGTGAGTCTGAAGATCCTGAGCATTCTGGGCGCACAGATCAAGATGATCAACCGCAATACCTATGAGATCGACACCACCCACCTGACCGGCACCAACGTTCCGGACGATCTGTCCCGCCAGATGCGCGCCAGCTACTATTTCCTGGGCGCACTGCTGTCCCGCTTCGGCAAGGCGCAGGTGGCCATGCCCGGCGGCTGCAATCTCGGCCCGCGTCCTATCGACCAGCATCTGAAGGTGTTCAGCGCACTGGGCGCAGAGGACAGCGTGGACTACGGTATGATCACCGTGCGCGCCAAGGAGCTGAACGGCGCACACATCTTCTTTGATAAGGTCAGCGTGGGCGCTACCATGAACGGTATGCTCTCTGCAGTGTACGCCAAGGGCCAGACCATTCTGGAAAACTGCGCCAAAGAGCCCCATGTGGTGGATCTGGCCAACTTCCTGAATATGTGCGGTGCGGATATCCGCGGCGCAGGCACCGACGTCATCAAGGTGCGCGGCGTGGAAAAGATGCACGGCTGCACCTACAGCATCATCCCGGACCAGATCGAGGCCGGAAGCTATATGGTGGCTGCTGCTGCCACCGGCGGCGATGTTCTGGTGAAGAACGTCACCCCCAAGCATCTGGAACCCATCACGGCCAAGCTGCGCCGTGCCGGTGTTGAGGTGGAGGAGTTCGACGATGCCGTGCGTGTGCGCCGCACCGGCGATATCCTGCCGCTGAAGATCAACACCATGCCGCACCCCGGTTTCCCCACCGATATGCAGCCCCTGATGGGTGTGCTGCTGAGCGTGGCCAAGGGCACCAGCACCATCACCGAGAGCGTGTGGGACAACCGCTTCCGCTATGTGGACGAGCTGCGCAAGATGGGCGCAAGCGTGCAGGTGGACGGTCAGGTGGCCGTGTTTGAGGGCGTGGACAAGCTGACTCCGGCTCCGCTGCGCGCTTCCGACCTGCGTGCCGGTGCCGCCATGGTGGTGGCTGCCCTGATGGCAGACGGCACCAGTGAGATTGAGGAGATCGGCCACATCGAGCGCGGTTACGAGAACATTGTCGAAAAGCTGCAGGCACTGGGCGGCGATATCCGCAAGGTGGAGCAGACCCCCGCTGCGCTGGAACAGGCAATGTAAATCCATATCCAAAACAACAAACAGCCTGCTGCGGAATGCGGCGGGCTGTTTTTGAGTACATCAGAGGTTTTTCATGGCAGAATTCATCTCGTTATATTCCGGCTCATCCGGTAACAGCAGCGTGGTGCGCTGCGGGCAGCAGTATATTATCATTGATATGGGCAAGGGCGTGCGCACCACCTCTGCGGCACTGAAAGCGCTGGGCCTTGCGGTCAGCGGCTGCGCGGGCATCCTTGTCACCCATGAGCACAGCGACCATGTGAAGGGGCTTTCCACCTTTCTCAAAAAGAATCCGCTGCCGGTGTACGGCGCGGCGGCTACGCTGGATTTTCTGGACGCCAACGGCATCGTGCCGGCTTCCTGCGAACTGCGGGAATTGGAAGGCAGGGAAGAGGACATCGGTGCATTCGGGGTACAGAGTTTTCCCACCAGCCATGATGTGCCCTGTGTGGGCTACCGCATCCGCACCCCGGACGGCAAGACCATGACCATCGCCACCGACCTCGGCGTTCTGACTACCCAGGTGCATGAGGCACTGTCCGGCTGCGACCTTGTGGCGCTGGAAAGCAACTACGACCTGCATATGCTGCGCAGCGGTCCGTATCCCTACTACCTGCGGGCGCGCATCGAGAGCAACCGGGGGCACCTGTCCAATGACGAATGCTCGGCCAAGGTGCTGGAGCTGATCCAGGAAGGATGCAAAAAGTTTGCCCTGTGCCATCTTTCGCAGGAAAACAACACCCCGGCGCTGGCGCTTCAGACCGTGTTCAACACGCTGGGCGCGGCGGGCGTCGTACCGGAAAAGGACTGCATCGTGCAGGCGCAGCGCCGCAACGAGGTCAGCCCGGTGCTGGAGTTTTGAGAAAACAACCCTCTCAGTCTCGTCACTTCGTTCCTCGCCAGCTCTCCCGAAAGGGAGAGCTTTTTGCATCTGACGGTAAGGACGAATAAAGCTCCCCCTTCGGGGAAGCTGGCACAGCGTAGGCTGTGACTGAGAGGATTGAACCATAAACAAACACAAAAAAGTATCTGCCATATTCGGTGTTTCTCTGGGAAATCAGAGCAGGAATACGGCAGATACTTTTTGTTTACTCATTCGCTTTCTGAGTTCGGATATCATCCCCCGCGAACAGGCAGGGGATAAACGCGGAAAGGCGGCTGGAGATCTTTTCGGTATAGAGCTTTTCCAGCAGAGCGCCGTCGGTGATGTTGGTGGTGACGATGGTGGGCAGCTTTGCGCCCAGCCGGCTGTTGAGCAGGCTGTACAGGCTGCTGATGAGAAAGGCGGAATTGAACTCCGAGCCGAGATCATCCAAAATCAGCAGGTCGGCCCCGGCAGCGGTCTGCATCAGGGTCTCCTCCTCCCCGGCGGGGTCGGAGCCGAAGTGCAGCCCTTCCAGCCGGGAGAAAAAGTCCGGGCTGGAAACATAGATCACGTCGTAGCCTTTTTCCAGCACGATGCCCGCAATGGCAAGGGCGGCATGGGTCTTGCCCAGCCCTGCGTTGCCAAGGAGCATCAGACTCTCGCTGTTGTGGTCGAAATCCTTCGCGTAATCCCGCAGTTCTTCCAGCAGGCCGGCCATGTAAGGGCGGATGGCTCCGCCCAGTTTTTCATCGGTGCGGTTGGGATAGTAACGCAGTTCCATGGTGTCAAAACTGGCGATGGACAGGCTGGACAGCTGCTCGATCTCCTTGCGGCGCAGCTGCTGCATCACTTTGCGCACGCAGCTGCAGGTATGGCCGTCCACAGTTCCCGTGTCCTGACAGTTCGGGCAGGTGAAATGCGGCTCCAGCGCATCGGCAGGGCGGCCGCTGGCAGCCAGAAGAGCAGTCAGCTGCTTGCGGGCATCGGCCAATGCGGCGGCGGTTTCGGCGCGGTCCTTGCCGGCTGCGCCGGCCAGTGCACAGCGGATGCCCCGCACCCGTACTTCTTCCTCTGCATGGCGCAGGGCGGGAATGGCGGCTTCCGCTTCGGCGCGGGCGTCCTCGGCTCGTGCCCGCGCCATCTGCCGCCGGGCGCCGACGGTGCGCAGTGCTTCCTGATAGAGTTCGCTTTTGGTACGCATGGCTTCTCCTTACTCCTGTCTTTTCTTGAGCGGACGGCGGCGGGCGGCATTTTTCAGAAAATCATTTCCGCTGGGGGCCTCGCGGTCCACCCGGAGGTTGCGGCTTGCCCCGGCAATGGCCACCGGTCCGCGCACATCGTGAACGGTGCGCAGGCCCTTGGCGTTCCATGTTTTAAGAATGCTGTTCCAGTACCACAGGTCTTTTTTGGCACCGGCCTGCACGGCGGCTTCCTGCACCATGGCATCGTCATAGCCGTATACTTCGTACCACCGGGCAATGGCCTTGCGTCCGCCCAATGTCAGCTCGCTTTCCGGGATGCCCAGCAGGCCGCTGACGTATTGCTCGCGGCTCTGGCGCAGCGCCAGCAGCTTGAGATGTGCGTCGGCCTGTTCGCCGGTCTCCACACCCTCATTGCGCCAGACCTTCAGCTCGTGGATCACCGCGGCAACCGTGCGTTTGTTCCGGCTTGCCATGTAGGCGGCGCAGAGCATCACGGTCTCGGGCGCGTAGCCGTCCTGCACATAGAGATTGACCAACCGCTCCATATCGCTGTGGGTCAGCGGGCGGGCAAAACTGGTCTGCGTGCAGTCGATCAGGCTGGAGATCATAGGGTCGGTACGGCTGGCAGCTGCGATCTCGGCCCAGGTCATGGGTGCGGGAGCGCTAGGTTCTCCGCCGGGGGCGGCATTTTCTTCATAGCGTTCCAGCAGGCCGGCACCAGCCCAGAAAGACAGCGCACTTTCGGCGCTGATGCGGCTGCGCAGTTTGAGGTCGGCGCAGATCTTGTCCGGGTCGGTGACGCCGGTGGCCAGCACATACAACGCCACCCGCACACTGTATTCCTCGGCGATACCCAGCTTGGAAAACACCAGCTGCGGCACGGCAATGGTATCGCCGTGTAACTCTTTTAAACGATAGATCATCTTTTATTCCTCTGGCTTCTCTTCGGCTGGCTCGGCGGGCGGCTCCCATGGGTCGCAGTCCATCATATCGGGGCAGTTCTTCCAGCGCTCCGGTTCAGCGTTGAAGGCATCCTGCAGGCACTGCGCAGCGGCGGCGCGGCCGTCGTCGGACAGGGAGAACACCTTCTGCGCCCGCAGGGCGGGGTCGGTCTTTTCCAGCGTCCAGGGGTCTGGCCAGTAATCCAGCGTGAGAATGGCTTCGTCTTTCACAGCACCCTCGCCGCCGTCCGGGTCCGGCACGCTGCGCTTGCCCGGGGTGAGCCGGTAGCGCAGGCCGTATTCGTTGCCGCTGTAGGTGTTTTTGCACTTGAAATAATGCAGCAGGGGAACAAAGATCATGGTATCAGGGATCCTTTCCGGCAAAGGACATCTGCCTTTGCGCATATACCATTATTATAAACAGCCGCTCTTTTGAATGCAATATCCAGTTTTCTCTGTGATCCCGGCAAAAAGCAGGTCGAGCCTGCAGCTGAAGCAGGCGGCTGGTCTGTTAGAGTATCTGTTAGTTTAGAGCAGACAAACACCCGGAAATGGCTGCAGCTGAGCAGACAAAAGAAAAACGGCAAACCGATATTTCACGGTTTGCCGTCGATCTGGAGCAGGGTACGGGACTCGAACCCGCCGCCTTCTGCTTGGGAAGCAGACGCTCTACCGGATGAGCTAACCCTGCAAGTGCTTATTTATTGTAGCAAAGCAGGGCGGGATTGTCAAGAGCGAAACGGGTCAGTTTTTCTCGGCCCATGTCAGGTCCAGCACCGGGGTGAAGGGGTCGAACACAAGCCCCGAGATGCCGCTTGCCACCAGCAGGCGTTTTTGCTGGCTCAGCAGAGGAACCACCGAACAGCCTTCCAGCAGCTGGCGCTCACACTGGCCCAGCAGGGCACAGCGCGCCCGGCCGGTCTGCCGGGTGCTTTCGTCCAGACGCTGCAGGTAGACCGGGTCGGACCAGCCGGTCAGGCCGCTTTCGGCAGAGCCGAACTGCTGCAGCATCTGATATACGCTGCCGCCCTCGGCGCGGATGGGTGCCAGCGCGATGGTATAGTCGCCGCCGGCAATGCGCTGGTCGAACTCGTCCTGCGGTACTTCCTCGATTGAGAAGAAGAGGGAGCAGTCCTTCTGCCACGCGCCGTTGATCTGTTCGGCCAGTTCGCTCAGGCCGCTGTCCTTCGGCAGCAGGAGGGTCACGCCGGAAAAGTCCGAGCTGGCCATGCCCTGCCGGGCGCTCAGGTAAAGCGCACGCGGGTCGGTGATGACAGGCAGCGGGTCCCCGGCGGTATCACGGTAGGGGATGCCGTCCACAGTCAGCCCGTCGGGCACAAGGCCGCTTGCAGCGGTGAACAGCCCGGAAGCGGGGACGGCTGCGTTTTCCCGGGCAATGCCGGCCAGCGCCTGACGCAGTTCCTGACTGGCGAACACCGAGCTTTCGGTGCTGTTGAACAGCAGCGCCCATGTGGTGTCGGAGTAGGAGACTGAGGACAGGCTGGTGGCTTCGCCGGTGTCGTCCAACGCAGCCGAACATTTTTCGTCGGCGATGAGCTGGGCTGCGCTCTTGCCGGTATTGCCGGTGTTCTGCACAAGGCGCAGGCTGCCGATAAGGGGCGATGCAACGTCCCGCCGCAGGAACAGGCCGCTGGCCGTCCAATTGTACAGATAGAAACTGCCGCTGGACAGGGTGGTCTTGGCAGTCAGGCCGTAGGTGCCTCGGGTGCTGTCGAAAAACTCCTCGTCGCAGGGCATGGCGCCGGGCAGGGTGAGCTTGGAGAGAAAGTTGTCATCCTTCTCACTCAGGCGGAATACCAGCGTCAGCGGCCCGGATGCAGACACGCCGAGCGACGAGGGCGCAGCTTCGCCCGCCAGCACAGCGGCGCTGTTCTCGATGGCGGAGAACTCCACCGCATAGGGGGAAGCGGTCTGCGGGTCGAACATACGCCGGAAGGCGAACACGAAATCTTCTGCGGTGATCGCGTAGTTGGTATCGGCGCCCTTGACAGCCTTGTAGGTCAGGCCGTCCTTCAGCTGAAAGGTGTAGGTGCGGCCGTCGGTGGAGACCGTCCAGCTCTCGCACAGGTCGGGCAGAAGTTCGCCGTCGGAGTTCTTACGCACAAGGCCGCTGTAAAGGTTCTCGCACGCGATGACATCGGACGCCGCCGAAGCCACCTGCGGATCCAGATTGGACGGGATGGTATCTACAAACCATGTAAAGCTTGCTGCACCGGAACCGCCGCTGCAGCCGGTGAGGACAAACACAAACGCAGCAGCCAGCACTGCCGCGAGAATACGGAATGAATGTTTCAAAATAGGACCTCGTTCTATGCAATCGTTCAAAGAAAGAACGTTCTTGTATACAAAAATCGCTCTGCTTCGACAAGTGTAGCAGAAACAACGGCAAAATACAATTGCAGAATTGTGAATTTGCCGCGCTTTTTGCTGCAAAGAGCCGGTTTTCCGTTGCCAATTGCGGCCAAATGGACTATAATGGTACAGCGAAACATCTCAGCGCCGCTTTTTACACGGCGTGTTCGGAAATAGAATCGTATGATATGAATATTGAGGAGGAACTGTTTTTATGCAGAAGGATCAGCAGAAACTTGCCCAGCTGATCAAGGGCAAGAAGGTCGCCTTTATCGGTGCAGGCGTCAGCCACAAGGCCCTGATCAAGGAGTTCGTGGAGCTGGGCGCACATGTCACCCTGTGCGACCAGAAGAAGAGCGTGGAGGACTTCGGCGACTATGCCGCTACCATCAAGGAGCTTGGTATTGACCTGAGCCTCGGCGAAAACTATCTGGACGGCTTCAAGGGCCAGGATATCATCATGCGCACCCCGGGCTTTGTGGGCTACTTTGAAAAGCCCCTGCAGGATGCCATGGCCGCCGGCACCATGGTGACCAGCGAGGTGGAGCTGTTCTTTGACTTCTGTCCCTGCGAGATCGTGGCCGTGACCGGCTCGGACGGCAAGACCACCACCACCACCCTGATCTCCAAGTTCTACGAGGCTGCCGGCCGCAAAGTGCATCTGGGCGGCAACATCGGCGCAGCATTGCTGCCCATGCTGCCCGAGGTAGCCCCGGAGGATGTGGCAGTGGTGGAGCTGTCCAGCTTCCAGCTCATCAGCATGCATTCCAGCCCCAACATCGCGGTGGTGACCAACGTCACCCCGAACCATCTGGACCACCACAAGGACATGCAGGAGTACATCGACGCCAAGCGCAACATCCTGCTGTACCAGAAGCAGCCCTGCCGCGCCGTTCTGGGCTATGAGAATGAGATCAGCCGGTCCATGCAGAAGGACTGCAAGGGCAAGCAGGTGTGGTTCACCCGCCTGCACGATACCGATAACGGTGCATTCCTGCGCAAGGAGGACGGCATGCTCTGCATGGCCGAGGACGGCGTGGTCACTCCGTTCCTCGCCCAGAAGGATGTGAAACTGCGCGGTCTGCACAACATCGAGAACCTGCTGGCCGCTGCCGCTGCTGTCTGGGGCGAAGTGCCCGTGGAAGCCATCCAGAAAGTGGGCAGCACCTTCACAGGTGTGGAGCACCGCATCGAGCCGGTGCGCACGCTGGACGGTGTTCTGTACTACAACGACTCCATCGGCACAAGCCCTACCCGCACCATCGCCGGTCTGCGCAGCTTCAATCAAAAGGTCATCCTCATCGCAGGCGGCTACGACAAGCACATCCCCTATGAGCCGCTGGCACCGGAGATCATCGCCCATGTCAAGAACCTCGTTCTGATGGGCGCCACCGGCTCCCGCATTGAGAAGGCTGTGCGCGAATGCGAAGGCTTCAATGAGGCTGAGCTGCCCATCCAGCACGCCGACAATATGCAGCACGCTGTGGAGCTGGCCCGCGCCTGTGCAAAGTCCGGCGACATCATCATCCTGTCCCCGGCCAGCGCTTCGTTTGACCTGTACCCGAACTTTGAGGTGCGCGGCCGCGAGTTCAAAAAGATCGTCAACGCGCTCAAGTGATTGCACAGGTAAAGGATGCAAAGCGCCGCACCCGGTTCGCAGATGCCTGCCGGGGTCTGCCGGTGCTGGATGCTCTGTTGCCGCTGGACTGTGCGCTCTTTCGAAAAAGTCAACCGTGGCGGTTTTACGCAGGCCCTACGCTGGCACTGGAACTTTCCGGCAGCACGGCATGGCTGGCCGGGCACGCAAACCCCGCAGAACTGGCAGGCTTTTTGTCCTTCTGCGGGTGCGAGAGCGCCATTCTAGACGATGCCACCTGCCCGCCGCCGAACGGCTGGCACAAGGAGGAAACGCTGACCGTGTTCGGTCTGCCGCAGGGTAAGCCGCTGCCCCTGCCCGCCGTGGACGAAGCTTTGTGGGCGCAGCTGTCCCTCTGCCGGGAAGCACCCGCCGCCCGGGTGGCAGCAGCGCTTTACCCAGCAGACCTCACCCGGCAGGCAGACTTTTACTCAGAGCTGTGCACAAAGCGCAGCCGGGGCAGGGCAGCGGCATGGACATTGGAGCAGGGGAGTACAGTCGTCTGTACCGTGGGTGCTTATGCCCTGTGCAATGGGCAGGCCTATATGGCCTGCGGGCAGACCGCAGAGCCGCTGCGGGGCAAAGGCATCGGCGGGCGGCTCATTGTGGAAATGGCAAACAGTCTTGCCGTTGAGGGGCTGCGCCCGGTGTTCCTCTGTGCACCGGAGCGGGTGCGGTTTTATACCCGTCTCGGCTTTGCAAAGCTGGCCGAGTACGCCCGCTATGTGCCCGAGAAATAATAAAGCTTTTGCGCAAAATAGCCAAAAATAACAGGAAGGAACTATCACGTTATAATGTCGATTCTGAACCACTTTTTTGATTATAAGCCCGAGGTGCTGGCGCTGGACGAAAAGGCCATGGAGCTGTGCCAACCCTATTTCCGCCAGATGGAGGAGATCCGGGATTTCAACCAGCTGAAGATGCTCAAGGCCTTTGCGGATACCCAGATGTCCTCCACCGATATGCTGGGCACCACCGGCTACGGCCTGTGGGATACCGGTCGCGCCAAGCTGGAGCAGATCTTTGCGCAGGTCATGGGCGCGGAGGATGCGCTGGTGCGCAGCCAGTTCCAGAGCGGCACCCACACGCTGGCGGTGGCATTGTTCGGTCTGCTGCGGGCAGGGGATACCTTGCTGGCCGCCACCGGCCGTCCCTACGATACGCTGGAGGGCGTCATCGGTCTGGACGGTAAGGGCAAGGGTACCGGCACCCTGATGGACTACGGCGTGAACTA
>OIXL01000638.1_pt1 | contig 16464 bp, 8 predicted proteins | sample 1587761 | NCBI WGS metagenome assembly OIXL01 (sample SAMN03283246) | human gut metagenome | biome: human-associated habitat; material: feces | host: Homo sapiens | place: Peru | collected 2012 | reverse complement strand
TTGCCACATGGGATTTGCATTGTTGATAAATAATTCTTGAAAATAGGTGGCGGCTTGCTGCTCTAAATTATCGTTTATAAAAGAAATGAAGGGATAATATGGAAGATTTTGATAATGCTAAGACAAGAAATTCGAAGGAATGCGTTGTTACAAACCTTAATAGCTACCTGACCTACATTTCTGATATAAAGGAAACAATAAAGAAAGAAGAAGGCGCAGAAGTAAGCACAAAACACTATTTCTTCCGTGGACAGGCCAGCAACGAATGGAATGTCATGCCGGGAGTATTCCGTGGTGGGATGCTACCACATGAAGCAGAATTGATAAACGCAGCTTACACACGGAATCCTGACGACTTCAGAAAGTTGACAACAGATTTTGAAAAGCTCGCAAAATTGCAACACTATGGGTTGCCAACAAGACTATTGGATGTGACGGAGAATCCGCTAGTGGCACTGTATTTTGCTTGCCAGAACAATCAAGAGAGAAAGACAAATGACGGGAAAATCACATTGTTGCCGCCGACCGATGGAAAAATCTATTATAAGCGAGATTACGGAAAAAGTTATAGCGACATAGAGATCAAAGTGCTGGCATATTTGGCGAGCCATGAAATTTCGGGCGACTATACATTAGAAAAGCTGCTTTCGGATTTGAACAAGTACGGGATTTATACGGATAAAGAAGCAGAAGAGTGTAGGGCAAGTGAATATAAAAGCTTGCTTTCAATTATTCAAAGAAATTATTTTGTGATTTCCAACTTAAATAATGAAAGACTGGTGCGGCAAAGCGGCTCTTTTCTGATTAGCGGGAAATATAATGTTCAGCTTAAAGGAAAAATCGGGCAGAGCATTGTTAAACGGGCATATAGTGATGTCCAAGATGAATTTGAACTTCAAAGTTTTAGAATACCAGCGGGAAGAAAAAGTGCAATTTTAGAAGAACTAAGTTTTTACAATATCAATGAAGGAACACTTTTCCCGGAACTTGAGCACCAGATGGCATATATTAAAAGCAATTATGCGAACATACAAAAGCCTATGGCCGATAGGTTTGTGAAAATAGAAGTTCCGGTAACAAATATTAGAGAAGTATGTGATTTAGATATTTCAGACGATAAAGTGGATGAGATTATTCAGAGGGTACTGCGGGATGAAATAAATCCAGCGTTTTTTGATGAGTCCTATATTGCAATTCAGGAAAATCTGATGCCAGATTGGTATCGCAAGGAAATTGGACTCAGTAAAGTTCGATTGGCACTGACGGACACATTGGATAATGGTACGCCGATAGGACGTGCGATGGCAAAAAGAGCAGCACAGTCTATCGTTGAAAAGATTGTGAATGCCATTGCGCAAGAATCGAATACAGCAACTTCGGATAATAGTTGAGGAGAAAAATCATGCTTTCATTTACCGAAGATACCTTTGAACAAGCAGTTATAGAGCTATTTGAAAATATGGGGTACACCCACATTTATGCTCCTGATATGAACCGGACGAATTACAGCCGCCCGCTGCTGGACGATGTTTTGCGGGATTGTCTGGTGCGGCTGAATCGCAGCCTTCCGGCTGTGGCGATTGACGAAGCGATTTTGAAGCTGAATGATTTTGATGCTGGAAGTCTGTTGCAGAAAAACATGGTTTTTATGGACTATCTGCAAAACGGTATCACGGTCAAATATGCAGTCAAGGGTGAAGAACGGTCTTCGGTAGTAAAGCTGATTGATTATGCGGATGCAGACAAAAATGATTTTTATGTGGTAAACCAGTATGCCTTCGTGGAAAATGGAAACAACCGCCGTCCGGATATTATTTTGTTTATCAATGGTTTGCCGTTGGTTTTGATGGAACTGAAAAGTCCTTCCAAGGACGAAGTGGGTGCAGAAAACGCATACAACCAGATTCGGAACTATATGAAGGATATTTCTTCGATGTTCTACTATAATGCAATCTGCGTAATCAGCGACCTTTCGACCAACAAGGCGGGAACAATTACTTCTGGACTTGACCGTTTTATGGAATGGAAAACAAAAGACGGTGATTATGAAAACACCGCGTATGCGCAGTTTGATACCTTCTATGAGGGGATGTTCCAGAAAGCACGGCTACTGGACATTCTGAAAAATTTTATCCTGTTTTCCGGTGATGGGCAGAAGCCGATTAAAATTTTGGCTGGGTACCACCAGTATTTTGCAGTGCGAAAAGCTATCGAAAAGGCCAAGATTGCCACTAAAACGGATGGCAAGGGTGGTGTGTTCTGGCATACGCAGGGCAGCGGAAAATCACTGTCGATGGTATTCTATGCCCATTTGCTGCAAGAAGCTTTGGATAGCCCCACCATCGTTGTGATGACTGACCGCATTGATCTTGATGACCAGCTTTACACGCAGTTTGCCAAGTGCGCACCTTTCCTGCGTCAGACACCTGTACAGGCAACCAGCAAGGACAATCTAAGCAAGCTGCTGGATGGCCGAGAAGCAAACGGCATCATCTTCACCACGATGTTCAAGTTCGAGCGTGGCGAGAAGCCGCTTTCCGAACGGCGGAATATTGTGGTGATGGCCGATGAAGCCCATCGCGGACAATATGGTTTTGATGAGAAAATTATCATCAAAGAAAATGAACAGGGTGAAAAAGAAGCACATACGGTCATTGGAAATGCCCGAATCATCCATGATGCCCTGCCGAATGCAACCTACATAGGCTTTACGGGAACGCCGATTTCGGCAAAAGATAGAAATACGCGTGAAGTTTTTGGTGATTATATCGATGTTTACGATATGACACAGGCTGTGGAGGATGGCGCAACGCGTCCGGTTTACTACGAGAGCCGTGTTATCAAACTCCACCTCGACCAGAATACACTGGCCTTGATTGATGCGACCTACGACGCACTGGAACAGCAATCGGACGCTGCAACGATTGAAAAAAGCAAAAAGATGTTGGGACAGATGGAGAGTGTGCTGGGGGCAGATTCTACCATTCAATCCCTGTGCGAAGATATTGTTGACCACTACGAAAAGTACCGCGCCAATCTCCTGACAGGTAAGGCAATGATCGTAGCGTATTCGCGCCCGATTGCGATGAAGATTTATCGAAAACTTCTGGAGCTGCGCCCGACATGGAACGAAAAAATCGGCGTAGTTATGACGGGTGGCAACAATGACCCGGAGGATTGGAAAGAAATCATTGGCACAAAATCTCACAAAGAAGAACTTGCCAGGAAATTCAAAGACAACGATGACCCGATGAAGATTGCCATTGTTGTGGATATGTGGCTGACAGGTTTTGATGTGCCTTCACTGGCTACGATGTATGTTTACAAGCCAATGCACGGATACAATCTGATGCAGGCCATCGCGCGTGTCAACCGTGTATTCAAGGACAAAGAGGGCGGCTTGATTGTAGATTACGTTGGCATTGCATCTGCCCTCAAAGCCGCTATGAAGGAGTATACCAAGCGTGACCAGTCCCGATATGGTAATATGGACATTGCCAAAGTTGCATATCCGAAGTTTCAGGAAAAACTTCAGGTGTGTAAAGATTTGTTGCACGGCTTTGATTTTAGCGGATTTATTGGCGGTTCTCCGTTGATGATGGCAAAGCTAGTCACTGGCGGAGTGAACTTTGTTCTGGACGCAAATGCAGCCAAGCGCAAAGATCTGTTTCTGCGAGAAGCTCTGCTGCTGAAACAGTCGCACTCTCTGTGCTCTAGCATGACCACGGAGCAGGAGAGACACGAAGCAGCCTACATGGAAGCGGTTCGTTCTACGGTGGTGAAGATCACGTATGGTGGGAGTGGCGGTAAGACACTTTCTTTGAAAGAAATCAATGCTCAAATCAATGAGTTGCTAAAGGCGAGTATCCAGAGCCAAGGCGTTATCAGCTTGTTTGACAGCAAGCAGGCGGATGAAAATATCAGCCTGTTTGACCCGGCGGTGTTGGATGAAATTTCAAAAATGAAAGAAAAGAACATTGCCGTAGAAATTTTGAAAAAACTTATGGCAGAGCAAGTTTCACTGTATAAACGGACAAATGTTGTGCAGTCTCAGAAGTTTTCAGAAAAGATTACACAGTTGATGAACTCTTACTACAATGGCTTGATTACAAACGAGGAGGTCATCAAGGAACTTCTGAAAACGGCACAGGAGATTACAGAACTGTATAACAACGGTAAAAAGCTGGGCTTGACGCAGGAAGAACTGGCTTTTTACGATGCTCTGACAAAGCCAGAAAACATCAAGGATTTCTACCAAAACAATGAACTGATTGACTTAACCAGAGAACTTACGGAAATGTTGCGCAAAAATCGGACAATAGACTGGCAGAAAAAAGAAACTGCCCGTGCGAGTATGCGTAAGATGGTGAAGCACTTGCTGAAAAAATATAAGTATCCACCGGAAGATTATGATACGGCAATCAGCACGGTCATTAGCCAGTGTGAGATGTGGACTGACAACATGGTAGTATGAATTGTATGAAATGTCGTTGATTTGTGCTTGACAATCAGATTTCCTTCCTGTAAAATGATTTTAGAAAATACTATTATTGAAAATACGAAAGGCTGTTTTATGGGAAAGATGATTTTAGATGACCTCCGCAAGCGTCTGGAACGTCTGGACGAAGACGCAGACCTGATGATCGACAATAACGACCGCTATCAGATGGTGATTGTAGGCGGTAGTGCGTTCATTTTGTTGGGAAAGCTGACCCGCGCTACTCATGACATTGATGCCTTGAGTGTTCCGAAAGAACTGTACGGTTTGCTTGGCAAGTACGACATCAACACCGATGTGGAAGCCTACATCGACAATTTCCCGTATAACTTCCAAGACCGGCTTCAGCCGCTACCCTTTGGTGGTACAAAGGTGCAGTTCTACACACCCAGCCTGGAAGATTTGGTGATTGCAAAGCTCTGCTCTTTCCGGGACACTGACAAGGCAGACGTAGAGAGTGAGGCTGTGCGGAATTCGTTGGATTGGGATTTGCTGGAACACCTTGCAACGGATGAAGATGAGTTGAGAGCCAGCATCCTGAACGACTGGCGGTATCGGGATTTCTATATCCGCTATCAGGAGTATGTGGAGAGGTGGAGACCATGCGAAAGCTGACATTCGAAGGCTTTTTGAAGCAGTATGTGGCAGAGCTTTCCGGGATTCAGACGGTAAGTGTCCATAAGCTGGCAGATTGCATGACCGAAAATCCTCGCTTGAAAGAACCGCTGTTTCTCTATGCGCTGACCTTTGATAAAGTAGATCTGTTGCTCCGTTATACTGCGAACAGCACGGTTGTTGCGGAATATGAGCAGCTTTCTAATCGCTATTCGCTGGCGCAAATGCTGCTGCTTTTAGAAAATCAGTCACCTGAACTGCCGGAAGGCTACCGGAAAGTCTGGCGCAGTTATTGTTCAGTACGGGATGCCGCCCTTGCGGACAATGACACAAAAGAACTGATTCATCACCGGGTATTGGAACTTCAGCAAAAAAAGAAACTGACGAATTATCGCCTTTACACAGACTTGAAGCTGAATCCGGGCAATGTGAATGCATGGCTCAAACACAACGATTCCAGCAAAATGAGCCTTGACTGTGCACGGCAGATCTACAAGTATGCAAAAAGCTACACATCTATTCGATAAGAAGAAGGAAGTGAGTCTATGACTGCCGTAATCTACGCCCGCTATTCATCGGACAACCAGCGCGAAGAATCCATTGAAGGCCAGATTCGGGAATGCACGGCTTATGCGGAAAAGAACGGCATCACGGTCATCAAGCACTACATTGACCGTGCATTCTCTGCCAAAACGGACAATCGTCCGGAGTTCCAGCAGATGATCAAAGACAGCGGCAAGAAGCTGTTTGACGTTGTTCTCGTCTGGAAATTTGACCGCTTTGCCCGGAATCGTTTTGATAGCGCAAACTACAAGATGATCCTGAAAAAGAACGGTGTCCATCTGATTTCTGTTATGGAACCCATTGCCGAGGGCTCACAGGGCATTCTGGTGGAAACCCTTCTGGAAGGTATGGCAGAATACTATTCGGCAGAACTGTCCGAAAAAGTGATTCGTGGTCAGACCGAGAACGCCCTGAAGGGTAAGTGCACTGGCGGTACGGGAACCATCGGCTATAAAATCGACGAGGACAAGTTTTATCATCTTGACCCGCTGACCGCTCCGCTGGTGTTGGAAGCATTTCAGCGGTATGACAACGGCGATAAGATGGTGGAAATCGTAAACTTCCTCAACGACAAGGGTGTCCGCAATATGCTGGGCGGCAAAATGACCCACAGCAGCGTGAATACCATGCTGAAGAACCGTCGGTACATTGGTGAACTGTCTTTCCGGGATATCGTTGTGCCGGATGCAATTCCGGTTATTGTTCCGAAAGATCTGTTTGACCGGGTGCAGAAGCGTTTGGATAAGAACAAGCGTGCCCCTGCCTGTGGCAAGGCAGACGAGGAATATCTGCTGACCACCAAGCTGTTCTGCGGCAAGTGCGGTGCGCTGATGTTCGGCGAAAGCGGAACCAGTGCCACCGGACGCACCTACTATTATTATAAATGCGCCAACGTCAAGCGGCGCAAGGGCTGCAACAAAAAGACCGTGCAGAAGGACTGGCTGGAAGATCTGGTCGTCCGGGAAACCATGAAGTTGATTCAGGACGATGCGGTGATCGACAAGATCGTTCAACTGATCATGGAGGTCCAGAATCAGGAGAACACCACGATCCCGCTGCTGGAAAAGCAGCTCCGGGAAGTAGACAAAAAGCTGGACAACCTGATGAAGGCGATCGAGGACGGCTTGTACACCCGGACAACGAAAGAGCGTCTGGAAGAGCTGGAAATCCAGAAAGATGAGCTGACTGCAAAAATTGCAGACGAAAAGTTGAAGAAGCCCAGCTTCAATGAGGATTTCATCCGATTCTGGCTGATGAAATTTAGAAAGTTCGATATTTCGCAGAAAAAGCAGCGGAAAGCGCTGATCGAAATTTTTGTAAATGCCATTTTTCTGTACGATGACCGGATGCTGCTCACGTTCAACTACAAGGATGGCACCCAAACCGTCCGATTTGAGGACACTTTGACCGCCGATGGGGTAGAAGGAAAAAGTTCGGATTTGTCCAGTCCTGCTGGACCATAAATCCAACGATTTCACGTTAGAAATCGTTGGATTTTTTTGTTTGTGGGCTGACCTCATTTGGTTTTGACCACAATTCTGACCACAATTCTGACCACAATGCGGAGCAAAGTTTGCCGCATACTTTCCCGCTTTTCTGCCCACACTCCCTGTATCTTATGACAGAAAGGGAGTATTTTATGGACGAACTCATGTTCTGTTACCAGTGTGAGCAGGCGGCGAACTGCACGGCCTGCACCGGCAGGGCGGGGGTATGCGGAAAATCGGCCGACACTGCCGCCGCGCAGGACCGGCTGACCGGGGCGCTGATCACCTTTGCCGGGCAGCTCATCGCCGACGGGCGCTCCCCTGCCCCGGAGCAGGCCATGCTGCTGATGCAGGGGCTGTTCACCACCATTACCAATGTCAACTTTGACACCGGAACGGTGGACGCCCTGACCGGGAAGGTCCATGATGCCTGCCCGGCCATTGTGCCGGACTACGAGATGCAGCGGCTGTGGCACGAGCCGGACGAGGATGTGCGCAGCCTGAAGAGTTTTGTGCTGTTCAGCCTGCGGGGCATGGCAGCTTACAACTATCACGCCCGGGTGCTGGGGCACATCGATCCGGAACTGGACCGCTTTTTCTGTACAGCGCTGGACGCACTCAGCGCCGAGGGGCTTTCCCTGCCCCAGCTGCAGGAGCTGGTGCAGAAGACCGGTGAAGCCAGCTACCGCTGCATGGAACTGCTGGACGCCGCCAATACCGGTGCCTTCGGCCAGCCGGAACCGGTGCAGGTGCCGCTGACCATTGAAAAAGGGCCGTTCATCGTGATCTCAGGCCACGATCTGTACGACTGCAGCCGCCTTCTGGAGCAGACCGCCGGGAAGGGCATCAACGTGTACACCCACTCCGAAATGCTGCCCGCCCACGGCTACCCGGAGCTGAAGCGGAAATATCCGCACCTGAAGGGCAACTTCGGCACCGCGTGGCAGAACCAGCAGACCGAGTTCGAGGACATTCCCGCGCCCATCCTGTTCACCACGAACTGCATCATGCCGGTGCGGGCGAGCTATGCCGACCGGGTATTTACCACCTCAGTGGTGAGCTACCCCGGCATCGTGCACATCGACGAAGGGCGGGATTTTGCCCCTGTCATTCAAAAAGCTCTGGAGCTGGGCGGCTACGCGCAGGACACACTTGTGCCCGGCATGAACGGCGGCAGCACCGTCACCACCGGGTTTGCCCGCCATGCGGTTCTGAGCCATGCGGACGAGATCGTGCAGGCGGTGAAGGACGGCAAGATCCGGCATTTCTTCCTTGTGGGCGGCTGCGACGGCACCCGCCCCTCCCGCCGGTACTACACCGAGTTTGCAAAGCTCACACCGCAGGATACCGTTATTCTAACGCTGGCCTGCGGAAAGTTCCGGCTCAACGACCTGCCTCTGGGCAACGTGCCCGGCACCGGGCTGCCCCGCATTCTGGACGTAGGCCAGTGCAACGACGCCTACAGCGCCATCCGCATTGCGCTGGCGCTGGCCGAAGCCTTCGGGTGCAGCGTCAACGAGCTGCCGCTCTCGCTGGTGCTGTGCTGGTTCGAGCAGAAGGCCGTGTGCATTCTGGCGGCGCTGTTGGCGCTGGGGCTGCGCGGCATCCGGCTGGGGCCGACCCTGCCGGCCTTCCTTTCGCCCGGCGTCGTGAAGCTGCTGCAGGACACCTATGATCTGAAGGCTGTCACCACACCGGAAGAAGACCTTGCCGCGATCCTATCCGGAAAAAGCTGACCTGCCCGCCGCCCCAAACAAAGACAAAGCAGGCCCCACGGCACCATGCGGAAGTGCCGGGGGCCTGCTTTTGCAATAAGGGGAAAGCGGAGCTTTGCGGTAAACTCCGCCTCCGGGGTTGGTTAGTCTTTCACCAGTTCGCTGTGGTCTGCCTCCACCAGCAGCAGGGTGGGCTCTTCGGCCCCGCGGTGGGTGAGGTAGAACACCTCGTTGCCGCTGCCCTGTGCCAGCAGGTCGTTGATGTCAAAGCTGCTGGTCTGGCCATTGGTGACGAACTGGATGGTCTGTGCGCCGTGGTCCTGCAGGTAACGCAGGGTGTTCAGGTTGCCGGTAAGGGTGGCCGTGTCGTAGGCACCGGTGTAGGTGCGCAGGGTGCCGTTCTGGCTCACGGTAAAGGGCTTATTCATGCCCTCGGCGTCCACCACCCGCAGCTCAAGGGCGCCGACGGCTTCGGTGGCACCGCAGTTGGTGCAGGTGTGGGTGCCGTTGCCGTTGTCCACCCAGTTGTGGCCGGTGGCGGGGATCTCTCTGGTCTCTTCATGGCCGCACTCCGTGCAGGTGCGCTTTTCTACGCCCGGGGTGGTGCAGGTGGCCGCCGTAACCGTAGTCCACTCGCCGTAGGCATGGGCCTCGGTCGCATCGCCCCTGACGCAGATATGGGTGCCGTCCCCGTTGTCCGTCCAACTGTGGCCAAGGGCGGGGATCTTTTCCGTTTCCTTCATGCCACAGCGGCTGCACACCTTGCCCTTTTCTCCAGCTTCCGTACAGGTAGGCAGCGTTTCTGTGTCGTGCCAATCGTGATTAAACTCCTGTTTCATCTTGTCTCCGTTGGGGACCCAGGAGTTATCAATAATTACGTCGTTATTGCCATACTCTCCATAAAGATCTCCAGACAGTCCTCCGGATTCATTTGCGCCTCTTCCGATGCCCTCTGATCCGTGGGTGCCTAAAGCCCCTGTCCCACTTTCCAGAAGATAGTTTCCGTTCGCATCTTTTTCGCGGTTGCCGTTCTGATCCAGTTTGAACCGACCAATGACCGAGTTGATGATCCTTATCACGTTCTCGCCATTCCAGTACGTACCTTTGGTTCCGCCGCCGCCAATACCAGCACCGTAGACATTATTCTTCGAAGGAGAACCCGATTTGGCAACCTCGACCGTAGCATTTTTGATCGTCACATGCGCATGCGTTTCGTATCCATCGTTTTGGTAACCGTCACCAGCACCAGAACCAATGCCGGCTCCGCCGCTGCCGCCAACAGCCTCTTTCACCGTGGCTCCGTCGGTAATTTCTATCTCTGCGGAGCCGCCATTATAGAGGTAGTAAGGGGGTCGACTATTGGAAGCGCTTCCACCACCAATGCCAGCACCAATGCTGCCCACGGCCTTTTTGATGATGGTGTTTTTGCCGCGGATTTTGACCTTAGCATCTCCACCCATAATGCCCTCGTTAACGCCACCGTCACTGTGACTGCCACCGCCGCCAATACCGGCACCACCAAGGCCCTCCGCCTCGATCTCGCCTCCGGTGATCAGCACATCTGCACCGCCGGCATACTGGCTGCCCCAGCCTCCGCCTATACCAGCGCCCTTGTCATTCACCGACTGGATATGACCGCCGTTGATGGTCACTGCTCCGAAGCCGCCTCTACCATTCGAGCCTCTACCGCCGCCGCCAATGCCGGTAGCATCAATATTGCCGCCGTTGATGGTGATCGTTTGGCTGCGGTCATCCGGGTCGTTCTTATTGACCTTGCCGCCATTGCCCCAATAGCCTCCGCCGATGCCGGCAGCACCCTCGCCGCCCGTTGCCGTGATCTTTCCGCCATTGATCACGATACTGCTGGTATCTTTAGTATCGAACCAGCCTGCCGTTCCTCCTCCTATACCAGCGCCGCCATCGCGTTCGTAACTACCGCCCGTTGCAGTCAGGCTGCCAACGTCCTTGACAGCATCGCCGGTTTTTTTGGCAGCAACTGCATCTTCCTCGGCCTTTTTCTCCTCATCCGTCTTCGCTGTGCCATCGTTCCTGAGGTCATCCCGGATGGTCAGTCTGCCTTTAGAGTCCTCGTCACTCTTTTCCAAGCCGGCATGATGACCGCCGCTGGTCAGGACATTGCTGCCGTTCAGCTCAATGTTGACATCGCCTTCACCCGAAATTTTCATGGCAGCGTCGCTGTCGGATTCGATCTTTGCATTGTTCAGCGTGATATTGAGGGCATTTTCCGCTCCGGCGACCTTATTGATGATCTTGATGACGTTGCGGATGGCGGCGGCCACTGGGTTGGTAATGGTCGTTGGGGCCGGGGCCTCATAGGTCATGATGCCCGCATCTGCATCCTCAGAGTCCTTGTTCTGGTTCTTCTGGTTACTCTGGTCGGCTTCCGGGTCGCTCTGGTTCTTCTGGTCGGCTTCCGGATCGTTCTGGTCGTTCTGGTTCTTCTGGTCGTTCTGGTTCTTCTGGTCGGCTTCCGGGTCGCTCTGGTCGGCCTGGTCGCCCTGGTCGGCTTCCGGGTCGTTCTGGTCGGCCTGGTCGCCCTGATTCTTCTGGTCGGCTTCCGGGTCGTCCTGGTCATTCTGGCTGTCCGGGCGGGAGACCTCCTGATCCGGCTGAGCGTCCAGCTCCCCGGTATAGCTGATCACGGTGCCGTCCTTGTTCTCCGTTACCGTGGTCTCCGGGGCCTTGGTATTGTCCTCCGCAGCATCTGCAGCGGCCGTTGTGGTGGCGGCAGACTTTGTGACCGTGTTGTCGCCGGTAATGGTGATCTTGTCGTCCTCTTTACCGTCTGAGAATTCGGTTGTTTTATCTTCACCGCCCACGCTGATGGTGATGGTAGCCTTACCGGTGCTGTCCGCCTCCTGCTTGATCTCCACATCGCCGGTGATCTTTGCATCGGACATATCAATGGAATAGCCAGCCGATGCAGGTACCGCTGCTGTAGAGACTGCCATACTCAGGGCCAGGGCGGCCGCCGCCGTCCGCTTCATGTTTTTTCGTAACCGCATAAATTTTTTCCTCCAATCGTTTTGCGGGTTGCCCGCTTTTTCTCATTATACCCTCCCCCCCATGTGCGCAAGAGCATTTTTTACAAATTATCTGCAGTTTTTATGTGCATCTTGTACAAGGACGCTGCCGCCTCTGGGTGAGAGGTTGCAGCGTCCTTTTGGTATCAGAGGGCGAATGGTCTGTCAGACCGAACAGCTCTCAACGAATGGGATGCTTTTCGCTTGCATTTTCCTGTTCTTCAAGAATACGCCTGCTGTCCTTTCGACAAATCACGGCGCGATTTGTCGTTCCATTGTTTCTTCCGCAATGCTCTCATTTTGCGCTGACGTCTCCGCAGTGCCGGCATTGCAGGCCGGAAGCGTCGTGCAGCGCTCCTGTTCACTTTTCAATGTGTTCCCGGAAACTTTCAGGGGGCACGTTTTTCATTTCGAACGTCCGGCATTTCCGAAATGCAGCCATAATTCCCGGAAATCATTTATTATTGTGTCATTCATCTCTATCATTTTCAGATTCACTCAGCATAGTTTTTTCATACAAATTCTATTTTTATTGTTCTAAAGTGCCATAAAACTCTTGTTTTTGCCAAGGGCAGGTGCTAATATAGAATCGGCACAGAATTCTGTGCTAAAAAATAAAAGAAGGAGGTAATAAATCATGAACAAAAGATGGTTTGCAGTGATCCTGACCGTCGGATTGTTGCTGTGCCTTGTGCCGTTGAGTGCTTTTGCACTGAATGGCGACTGCATCACGGACTCGGACGGCAACATTCTCGGCTGGGAAGATCTGACCGATTCGGATCCGACCGATTCGGATCCGGTCGACATGGTCTGGGAACAAGCTCCCGCGCCAAGGTCCACCGCTTCAGACACACCTACGCAACCGCACCCGCCTGCGGAAACGAATGATGTGCAGAACTCGGCGGCTGCGGACAGCTCTGAAGTGCAGATGACTTCTGCGGAGTCAGAATTCAATACAGACGAGCTGTACGCGGACGAGCTGTACCCGGACGAGCTGTACCCGGACGAGCTGTACCCGGACGAGCTGTACGCAGTCTCTGCTGTGGATGATTCAGCCAGCACCACAGAACCGGATGTGTGCAAGATCGGCGAAAAGACCTACACATCTCTGCAGGAAGCGATCGATAAGGCGAGTCCCAACGATCAGATCGACCTGCTGCAGGACATCACGCTGGAAACAGGTCTTACTTTTGATAGCAAGACACTGACCATCGATGGCGGCGGCACCCGCACGCTGACGCTGAAGAAGCTGGGCATGCACGCAACGAATCTCAGTGAAATCACGTTCAAGGATCTCACGCTGATAATCAAAGCGCACACAAACCCCTCTGACTCAGGCGCAACGGCCAACCTAATTTATCACTCCAAGCTCCGTTTGAGCCATGTTGAATTCACGTTGACACCAGACGAACTCTTAGGCAGTGGCATTTGTCTGTATAATGACAGCGATTTGTATTTTGAAGATAATACAAATGCTGTGATTGATGGCTTTTCTGCCGATTTAGCCAGCGGTATCTATGCGGACGCAGACAGTTACAGCGTAGACGTGACTCATGAAGTCCGGGTCAGTTCCTCTACTCTGACAGTCACGGATTCCGGTTGGAATGGCATGACCATAAATCCGGTCAATTTCAATCTGATCGATTCCCACGTTACCCTGTGCGACAACGGCAAAGGCGGTCTCGGCTGCTACTATGGCAAGCTGAAAATGGAAAACTCCATCTTGGATGCAAACAACAATGGCAAAAAAGGCGGCATAGAATTTGGAACCCGTGGTTCTTTTGTTGACGAACTGGACATGGATGGTTATTCCGTTCTGAACGCCAACAATAACAACGGCATTGCCGGTCTTCTTATTGGTGACGGCGGCGTGATCCGAAGCGGTGCGGTACTCAACTGCAATAACAACGCTTACATCGGTCTGTACGTCTTCACCGATGGAAATTGGCTCGGTGACGTAGTGATTGAACACGGTGCAACAGTCACCGCCTGCGACAACGCATTCTCTGGCGTCCACAATGCCTATAAGCTGAAAATCGAAGGCACTGTTATTGCGGACTCTAACAAAGTGTTTGGCATCACCAATGACGCTGGTGATGAGCTTATCATTACCAGCACCGCAGACGTCTCGGTATGTCAGAATACTTTGTCCGGCATTTTTAATTATGCCCGTGCAAAGCTGACTGTGGAAAGCGGCGCAACCCTTAAGGTAGAAGAAAACACCGGTAGCGGTATTGCCAACGGTCCAAAGGCGACTTTGAATTTGGGTGCTGGTATCGTACAACGCAACAACGCACTCTATAAGATTACGTTCACGTTTTATCCGGAAGGCGATGTCGACTTCCCTGCCCAAGGCGGTGGTATCCAGAACTTGGGCACCGCAATCCTTTCGGACGATGTAGAGCTGTACAACAATCACGCAAGGCTTTCTGGTGACGACATCTACAACGCAGACGGTGCCACCATCACCTTTGGCGATACCGGCAAGGGCTGGGCGCTGGACGGTGCACCGGACTGCTACGATGACATTGACGGCTGGTACGATGACAGTGCAAACACCCGCTGGAATGCCCACGCAGAGAACGAAGCCGACCTGCACACTGTTCAGGTCAAACCCGGCACCTTCAACAGCGTTCTTGCGCTCAAGGCTGCTCACCCCCCTATCGGCACACTGATCATCTCCAAGGCGATCGCCGGTGCACTGGAGCCGGACGACTGCGGCACCGATTTCAATTTTGTGCTCACTCTGGCTGATTCCTCTATCACCACCACGGATGCCGAAAAGTACGGTGTTGTGTTTGAAGATGGCAAGGCAGCCTTCACCCTGAAGGACAGCGAAAGCATTACCATCGCAAACCTGCCTGACGGCATGAGCTACACCCTTGCTGAGCAGTCCAAAGGCGGCTGGCGTCTCGCATGGGTCGATGGCGATGCAGAAGGCGTTGTGTCCCGGCATAAAGCCGCAGCGATCACCTTTATCAATGAAAAGCTGCCGACTACCGGAAGTCTGGTGATCTCGAAGCAGGTCACCGGCGATCTGAATCCCGAGGATTCCGACACGGTGTTCCACTTTGTGCTTACGCTGGACGATAACACTCTCACCACCGCAGACGCCGAGGAATACGGTGTGGCGTTTGAGAGCGGCTGGGCGTCCTTCACCCTGAAGGGCGGCGAGAGCATCACCATCAGCGGCCTGCCCGCCGGTGTTGGCTATACCATCGCCGAGACCCGCCAGAATGGCTGGACGCTGCAAAGCGTCAGCGGCGAAACCACCGGTGTCATCCCGCAGAACGGCACCGTCGAGATCGCCTTCGTCAACCAGAAGAATGACGGTTTCATTCCGGTCGACCCGGTCGACCCCGTCGAGCCTGTGCCCCCCGTCGACCCTGTGGAGCCTGCGGAGCCTGTCGAGCCCGGCATGCCCGCAGAGACGGAGACCCCTGCTGAGCCTGTGACCCCCGAAGTTCCGGAGACTCCGGCACAGGACAAAGCACCCGTGCCTTCCCAGACTCCTGAAGCTCCTGCAAAGGCAGATGCTTCGGTGAGCACCCTGCCCCAGACCGGCACGCCCGGCTGGATGGCAATGGCTCTGCTGAGCTTCGGCTGTGTGCTGCTGGCCTGCGGATGGTTCCTCACCCGCAAACAGCGCCGCGAGAAATAAGGCCCGGCAAAAGCCACACCCCTGCACGAAAACTGCTGTATCCCCTGCCCCGCAAGAGCAGCCGGATACGGCAGTTTTGTTTTTGAGCGGAGAACAGAGCTGCCGGTTTGCGGCGTTTCGCACAAGAAGCTGTGCAAAGCGGCTGTCAGATTTGGTGCAGCTGTCACTTGAAGATTTTTCACGGGAAAGTATAATAAGAAGTACCGGAACAAAGGCGTTCCGCAAGGGCAGAGTCTGCCCCTGCGGGGCGCTTTTTCTTTTTTGCAAATGCGGAGGGTGCCGCATCCGGGCAAGGAAATGAGTCAAAAGGATGGGAAAGTCTATGGAAAATTTTACAGAGCAGAAAAACACCCTTGGTCTGTACGATCCACAGTTTGAGCACGACGCCTGCGGCATCGGCGCTGTGGTGGACATCAAGGGCCGCAAGAGCCACCAGACCGTGGACGATGCCTTGAGCATCGTGGAGCGGCTGGAGCACCGCGCCGGCAAGGACGCCGAAGGCAAGACCGGCGACGGCGTGGGCATCCTGCTGCAGATCAGCCACAAGTTCTTCTCCAAGGTGGCCGACGAGCTGAACATCAGCCTGGGCAACGAGCGGGAATACGGCGTGGGTATGTTCTTCTTCCCCCAGAGCGAGCACATGCGCGCACAGGCCATGAAGCTGTTTGAGGTGGTCACCCGCAAGGAAGGGCTGGAATTTCTGGCATGGCGCAAAGTGCCGGTGAACCCGGACGCCGTGGGGCAGAAAGCCCGCGACTGTATGCCCGCCATCTGGCAGTGCTTCATCAAAAAGCCCGCCAAGGTGAGCAAGGGCATCGATTTTGACCGCAAGCTGTACATCGTGCGCCGCGTGTTCGAGCAGGCCAGCAGCGGCACCTAT
>OIXL01000632.1_pt1 | contig 16517 bp, 15 predicted proteins | sample 1587761 | NCBI WGS metagenome assembly OIXL01 (sample SAMN03283246) | human gut metagenome | biome: human-associated habitat; material: feces | host: Homo sapiens | place: Peru | collected 2012 | reverse complement strand
GTTGAATGAAGAGCTCATTATCGCTGTCAAGCGAGTTGTCACGTCCGGTCAGATGGATGCGCAGTATGCTATCACGCGGAAATCGGTGGCCTTTGATGTGACATTCAGCTACGGCGTCCTCTATCCGGATCACGTATCGCGCATGTTCCCAAGAAAGACGGTCAAATGGGTAAATAAAGTGCATGAACATCCTGAGTGTAGTCTGCCAGGAAAGCAGTTGCCCGGCTATATAGAGCACCATACCTATAAAGACTGGCATGAGTGGGAAGAGAAGCTCTGCCTCTATACCACCATCTGGGCGCAGGATGCTTACAAGCGCGGAAAGAGAACGTCGATGGGTGGGATTCTGCTGCACAGCATCGGCGGCTTTTTCAAGATGTTCGTCGTGCGCAGGGGCTTTCTTGATGGAGCCATTGGTTCCTATCTTTGCTGTACCCATTTTTTCTATACCATGCTGAAATATCTGAAGCTTCACGAGCTGCAGCGGAAAGGGGATTGACATGCGTGTTGCCATATTAGAATCTATCGTCATGCCGGCGGGCCATGAGGTCGAGTTCGACCGTATCCTGGTAGAAGAATTGAAGAAGCAGGGGCACGAGCCGGTCTTCTTCGTTCCGGAGCATTTCCCTTTCAAGCTCGATTATCATTGCGATGTGGAGTATCTGGAAGGGGGAGAGGTTGTCACCTATGCGGGCGCAGGCAAGCTGAAGAAACTGCTTCTTTCTATCCGCAGAGAACGTCGCCGTGTGGCATGGTTCGACTCAGCATACCAGAAAGCCAAAGCGCACCACTGCGATGCTATCATTATACCGACCGGTACTTGGCGATATATTCGTACCGTGCTACGAAGTGAGCTTAAAAAATCTCCCGTACCGGTATATATGATTTTCCATGGCATCAATCCGAAAGAACAGCCCAAATTTGAAAATCAGGCGCGAAAAGTGGAGTGCTACCAGCAGATTCGCTTAAAAGTCATCACTTTGCGAAATGATTTCCAAAATAGTGGTTTGAAAAACGTAGACTTGATTGCGCCACCAGTATTTAAGCCTTGGGAGCTTCCGATAAATAAAAAGCTATCTTTTAAGCCACCAATCAAGATTGGTTTCTTTGGACAATTCCGCAAGGAGAAGAATCTGGGATTTTTCCTGAAGGCATTTACCAAAGCAAAATTTTCTGTGCCGGTAGAACTTATTGTGCAGGGTGCCACGGCGAAGCCGGAAGACGGAGAGCTTTTTGAGCAGTTTGCAAAAGACTATAGCCAGTATTCAAATATTTCCTTTTTGCACCAAAACCTCATTGGCGTCGAATGGCAGAAGGCACTGCTTGGCGTAGATGCGATTATGATGCCCTATGCAGCAGAACGCTATCGGTATCATTGGGGCGCTATGCTGTTTACTGCGATCGGATTCTATAAACCTGTCCTGCAGTCTCCAGAATTAAATCCGGAAGTGCTGCAGCAGTTTAACATCGGCAAGGCCATTGATCTCAGCTCGGTGGAAGCCTTTTCGCGACAGTTGGAAGAATTTATCGAAGACCTGGTGAAAAATACAGCGGTATATCAGCAGGGGCTGGATGAGGCGAACCACGTATATGGGCAGGATAAACTGATTCAGGGCATTTTGAGATAAAGGATTACTTCTGCAAGGAAGGTAGGAACCTATGAATATATTATTGGTGAATCTGACCAAAATGGTGGGGGATAGCGGTGGTATGGCAAAGGTGACATGCAACTTTGCCAATCAGATGAAAAAACGGGGGCATCAGGTCGCCTTGGTATATAGTGATGTACAGACGGGTGATTTCTATTATCCGATTGATTTCGAAATTCCTCTTTACGATATTCGTCACTATAAGGGACAATCTATTTCTTATCCATGGTACTTAAAACTCAAACGAGAATTTTATCGGACCTTCGATAAACAGAAGGCAAGAACCGTTAATGATGATTTCGCTGCGATCTTTTTGCTGGATAACCTGCAGGATGTGTTGAATACGGTCAAGCCGGATGTGATTGTTTCTTTTCAGCCGGCAGCCAGTAAAATGCTTCTGTGTGACTTGAAAACAAAGATTCCTGTGGTCAGTATGAGTCATGGACCGACATCGGACTATTTTACTATTTATCCGAAGGATGAATTGCCTGCTCTGGAGAAGAGCGCCGTTTGTCAGGTACTTTTACCTTCCTTTGAACGGCCGATAAAAGAGCATTTGCCAAAGGTAAAGACAGTGGTTATCGGGAATGCGATTTCTCAATATGAAGAGCAAGCAGATTTATCTGTAGAAAAGGATACCTACAAGATCGTTTTTACCGGAAGACTGGCGAAAGGCCATAAAAGGCCGCATTTATTGATCGAGGCGTTTGCCGGATTGGCAAAAGATTTTCCGAATTGGACAGTCGAGCTCTGGGGGAGTCGATGGGAAAGCATACTATAAAGAGTTGCAGATGATGATCTCGAAGAATAAGCTGGAGAATCAAGTCTTTCTAAAAGGAACGACGGATGATGTGGAGTCTGTCCTGAAAGAGGGGGATATTTTTGCATTTCCAAGTGCCTATGAAGGCTTCGGCATGTCTTTGGCAGAAGGTATGAGTATGGGACTTCCTGCAATCGGATATAAGAACTGCGGTGGTGTGAATCAATTGATCACGGATGGGGCGGATGGATATCTTTGCGAAGATGGTGTGGATGATTTCCGTGATAAGTTGCGTAAACTGATGTCGGATAGAGCACTGCGCGTTGCTATGGGCAAGCAGGCGCGCATTGCTATGAAAGCGTATGCACCGGAAAAGATTTGGGATACTTGGGAAAGATTGCTGAAGAATATTCAAGGTAAAAAATGAGGGTGAATAAAAGGCTATGTAAGCTTTGCCACTGATGGATGGCGCTTTTGAGACGAAGAGGTCTTGAAGATGCATTGGGGCGAGTCATGGAAGGTCATAATTTTTTGCTCGCCACTGATGAAGGAGGATTGTCTTGGTAAAATTCACATCATTGTATTTTTCTATCAAATCTATTTGGTCGGGACTGATTTATGCGCGGGGATGATTTAAGAAAGATTGTAAAAAAATCAGCCAGATATAGTTCTGTTTATCAACATGCCCAAGGATATTTTAATGGTAGAAGATATCAAGTATGCGAATCGTTTTTCTGAAACGGTCTACTGATTTGTGGATGGTAATGATATGAGGTGCGCTGGGATTTGTCGAGTGATCGATATGATCTGCCGCTGGCGCAGGCGGTCACGAAGCATGGTGAGGTGCGGATCTCTCAGGATGCGGAGTGGATCGAAAGGTCTGAGGGTGCGAAGTGAGGAGGTGCCCTTGGCGGTGGATGGTCTGGGAAAACGTAAAATTTGTGATGAGTATGCAGAGCTGGATGCAGGGATTATCGTGGTGCATCAGAAAAACCGAAGTTTGAGTGGAGCGCGGAATAATGGTCTCCGATTTGCGGAAGGCGAGTATGTTGCATTTGTGGATAGCGATGAATAGAGTATTAGTCTTTGCAAAAGTTTGTCAGAACAATTTTGGCGTTGCGTTTTAGGTGGCTTTCGGGGGGAAAATGCGTTTCTTAAAATCCATTCAACAGGATGCGAAGCTGTTTCTTTATATCTATCTTCTTCTCATGCTTTTCCGCATCGTATTTCTTGCGATTTACGCGGGGCAGATGGGGAGCGCCGGAGTGGGGGATATTTTGATCGCGCTTTGGTTGGGGGCGCGGATCAGTCTCAAGACGACGGCGTTCTTGGTGGCGTTCCCGTTTCTTTTCGCTACGATCCCGTATGCGTTTTACTCGAAGTGGCCGGTGGCAGGTATCCGAAAGGTGCTGGGGAGTGTCGAAATTTCTTTGATGACGTTCCTCTTTATGGCGCGCATTCCGTATTATGAGATTTTTCATCAGGGGTTCAATATCATGCTGTTCAATGGCATGAAGGATGACAAGTGGGCGATCTTTGATACGGCAGTGCAACAGTATGCGCTGTGGCCGCGGCTTTTGGGTGCGTGTGTTTTGATGGTGGTCTTTGTGTGGCTGTGGTTGCACGTAGCTCAGAGGACGAATGTTTGGAGTCCAAAGCGGCACGTTCGGCTTTGGGTACTCGGAGCGGTGGTCTGCCTTCCGATTTTTGCAATCTTTTGTCGCTTCGGCGGGGCGTTTCACTCGGATGACGGGGTGCCGTGGGAGAGTGCGGCTCGCACGCGGTATGTGGTCTTGAATGAGGCAGTACTGGATGATGGACAGGCGCTGTATCGGGCGTATATCACGCATAAGCGGGCGAAGAGCCGGGCAAATCGTCCGATTTCTGATGAGGAGCTGAAGCAGGCGGTGGTTTGTCTCGGCGGGGATCCGAAGGCGGATTCGCTGGATGCAGCGTTTTCGCGGCAGAGTCAGGCGGAGGCTTTGGCGAAGCGTCCGAGGCATGTGGTGGTGATCTTGGGGGAGAACTATGCGCTGTGGCCGCTTTTACCGGAGTATCGGTCGTTGGGACTGGCACAGACGGGAGAGTGGCTGGAGAAGGAGGGGACGTATACGTATCATTTCCTGTCTAATGGGAATGGGACAATGACGTCTCTGAATGGTTTCCTGACGGGACTGCCGGATGTGGGGCTGTATGTGAATTATACGATGGGGCTCAAGGGGAAGGCGTCGCCTTTTGCAATCGGTGAGACGATGAAGCGGCTGGGGTACCGGACGGTTTTCTGGTATGGTGGTCTTCGGAGTTGGCAGGATCTAGAGCATTTCACGCTGCGTGAAGGGTTCGACGAGTTCCACTGCGCGGATGAGCTCCCTGAGCAGGGGGAGAGTTCGTCGTGGGGCGCGCCGGACGGGGTGCTTTTCGATGTGATTCGGGAACGGATGCAGAAGGAGTCGGAGGATACGTTCTATTTCATCTTGACGACGAGCAATCATCCGCCTTTTGCGTATGATGTGGATGCGAAGGGGTTCCCGCGGGTGGAGGTGACGGAGAAGCTGCCGCCGTCTATCCCGAGGGATAAGGCGACAATCGATCAGCTGGGGCATATCTGGTATGCGGATCAGGTGATGGGGAAATTCATCCGTGAGATAAAGAAGGATGACCCGTCGACACTCTTTGTAGTGACGGGGGATCATGCGGAGCGTTTCAATTTCGCTGCGGATGTGTCGCTATGGGCGCAAAGCGGTGTGCCTTGCTATTTCTATGGGGAGGGTGCAACGAAGGATCTTTTGCAGGGGGCGGCGGGCAGCCATCTCCAGATCGCACCGACGCTGGCAGAACTCATCGCGCCGCAGGGTACGACGTATACGTCGCTCCTGCCTCCTTTGATGCAGTCGAAGCGGGCTTTCAATCATCGGCTCTTCATCGAAAATGGAGAAATCGGGGAGGAGAAGGCGCTGTCGAATGCGGAATTCAAGAAGGAGATCGAGGCGGCGCGGACGGTGGCACGCTGGATGGTACAGCAGGATCGGTGAGGCGTTGCTTTTTGCGGGAATGTTAGTGAAAAAGTAATCCCTGCATTAAGTCTCGATGCTCCTTGAATAAAAAATCTCCTGATGCGTTTTGAACGGTGTCGGGAGATTTTTTCATGGGGGAAATGATATAATACAGGAAGATAAAGTGTAGGGGAATGCGGATTTTGTCAGTGTTTCCTTAAGTCGCAGAGATCGGATGGAATGGTTAAAGAAGAATGCATGATGGGACTTGGAAGGGCACGGGATTGTCAAGAGATGAGGTGATTTGATGAAAATATCTGATTTCATCGGGGAAACGACGGCTTATGATAAGAAGGTTAGGCTTGAGGAGAATCGGCCGAAGAGCTGGCTGAAAAGTGTGAGTGCATTTGCCAATGGCGTGGGTGGCTTTCTTGTCTTTGGCATTTCGGACAATGATGAGTTGATCGGTGTGGAAAATGCTTCCCGTGGGGCAGAAAAGATTAGCGAAATAATCAATGCCAAAATGGATCCTGTGCCAACGATACATCTTCAGATTTTAAAAGAAGGCGGAATGGATTTCATTGTGCTGCAAGTATTTCCCGGAGATGAGACTCCATATTACTATTCTTCGGATGGGAATCTGATTGCTTATGTTCGTGTGGGAAATGAAAGCATTCAGGTGGATGCATTAACGCTCAGGCGGCTGATTATGAGGGGCGTACATCTTTCTTTTGACAGTGAAGTGTCTCGTTGGAGATATGCAGATTTCTCTTTTACCAGACTGAAGTCTGCATATAAGTCCAAGGTCGGTGAAGATTTTGCGGACTCGGATTTTTTATCGTTTGATCTGGTGAATGGTGATCGATTGACAAATGCGGGCGCGCTATTTGCAGATGACTGTCCTATACGCTGGTCAAGGTTATTTTGTACTCGGTGGAATGGACTCGATAAAGCGAGTGGTGTGATCGATGCGCTGGATGATAAAGAGTATGGAGGATCGCTGATTGCTCTTTTGGAAAACGGAATGGATTTCGTCAGGAACAATACGAAGAAGAAGTGGAAGAAAACCGAAAATGGCCGTGTGGAAATGCCGGAGTATCCTATGCTGGCTGTGCATGAGGCGGTGGTGAATGCGCTGATTCATAGGGATTATATGGAAGTTGGCAGCGAGGTACATATCGATATTTTCGATGATCGGATGGAAATCTATTCTCCTGGCGGGATGTTGGATGGCTCATTTGTACAGGACTTAAATATTGATCAGGTGGCATCGAAACGCAGAAATCCTGTTATCGCGGATCTTTTCGGCCGTATGCATTTTATGGAAAGAAGGGGGAGCGGATTTAGAAAAATACGGCGTGAATATCATCGCGTGCTGGGATTGTCCAGAGGGAAAGAGCCTGTGTTTACTTCTTCAGCTACATCTTTCTTTGTGACGTTATACAATTTAAATTATGGAGATTCGTTGATGTCCAATAAAAAAGTAGCGCATGGGGATGGAAAAGTAGCGCATGGGGATGGAAAAGTAGCGCTTGAGGAATGTATGATGGTTCATGGTTATTCCGTCCGAGAAAGAGATCGCGTTTTTCAGATTTTGGAAACATATGGGTTTGAGGCAGATTTCAGGCGAAAGGATTTGGTGAAGCAGTTTGAATTGGCGCCGTCTTCAGTGGGGAAATTCCTTCGCAAGTTAAAGCAAACAGGTCTGATTATTTCAGGTAACGGGCATGGACTATACAGAATGAATAGGATTTGTGCTGTAAAGGGAGAGGGGAAATAGTGAGGGCTCTATTTCTTGTTCTCTTGATGATAGGTCAATAAAAAAATCCTTCGGCATAAAGCCGAAGGATTTTTTGTTGCCTGTTTATTTCACTTCTTGGATGATGGTCAAGATCATCGGGCGGCGCTTGGTGCGGTCGAAGAAGTATTTGCCGAGGGTGTCTCTCACCTGGGTCTTGATGGCGTTCCATTCGGAGACGTTGCCGGCTTCGCAGCGGTCAAGGACGGACTCGATGCGTTCTCTGGCTTCGGTCAGGAGGGCTTCGCTGTCTCTCACGTAGACGAAGCCGCGGGAGACGATGTCGGGGCCGGCTAAGACTTGGTTGCTGCCTTTTTCGAGGGCGATGACGACGATGACGACGCCGTCCTGGGCGAGCTGCTGGCGGTCACGGATGACGATGTTTCCTACGTCGCCTACGCCGAGGCCGTCGACGAAGACGGGGCCGGCCTGGACGCGCTGCGGATTGATCTTGCCGCCGCGGCTGGTGAATTCGAAGAGGGTGCCGTTTTCGCCGATCAGGATGTTTTTCTTTTCGACGCCGAGGCTTTCTGCGAGTTCTGCGTGGCTGACGAGCATGCGGTGTTCGCCGTGGACGGGGATGAAGTATTTCGGCTTGACGAGGGAGAGCATGGTTTTCAGGTCTTCCTGGGAGCCGTGGCCGGATACGTGGACGCGGGTGGTGGTGCTGGTGACGACGTGGGCGCCGAGGCGCATCAGGCTGTCGATGGTGCGGCCGACGCTGGTTTCATTGCCCGGGATCGGGGAGGCGGAGATGATGACGGTGTCGCCTGCGTGGATCTGGACCTGACGGTGGGAGCCGTCGGCCATGCGGGAGAGGCCGGCCATCGGTTCGCCCTGGCTGCCGGTGGTCAGGATGCAGAGGCGGTCGTCTCTGTAGTGGCCAAGTTCTTCCGGTTCGATGAAGGTGCCTTCCGGGGCTTTGAGGTAGCCGAGTTCTTGGGCGATGCCGACGACGTTCACCATGGAGCGGCCGAAGACGCAGACTTTTCTTTTGTTAGCGACTGCTGCGTCGACGGCCATCTGGATGCGGGAGACGTTCGATGCGAAGGTGGCAAGGATGATGCGGCCTTTGGCATCGGCGTAAGCGCTCATGAGGGACTTGGATACGATGGCTTCGGAAGGGGTGTAGCCGGGATTCTGCGCGTTCGTGGAGTCGGCGAGGAGGCAGAGGACGCCTCTGTGGCCGAGCTCGGCGAGCTTGTACATGTCGGTGAGTTCGCCGTCGACCGGAGAGTGGTCGAATTTGAAGTCGCCGGTATGGACGATGGTGCCGACCGGGGTGCGCAGGTAGATGCCGCAGGAGTCCGGTATGGAGTGGCAGACGTGGAAGAAGCCGAATTTGAAAAGGCCTGTTTTGAATTCGTCACCGGGTTTGACGGTGTGCAGGTCGTAGTTTGTGATGTGTGCTTCTTTGAGTTTGCCTTCGATGAGGCCGCAGGTGAGGCGTGTGGCGTAGACCGGGGCGTTCACTTCGCGAAGCAGGTAGGAAAGGGACCCGATGTGATCTTCGTGTCCGTGGGTGATGAGGATGGCTTTGATCTCGTCTTTGTGTTCGATGAGGTAGGAAAAGTCCGGGATGACGATGTCGATCCCGAGCATGTCTTCTTCTGGGAATGCCATGCCTGCATCGATTACGATAATTTCGTCGCCGTAACGGAATACAGTCATGTTCTTCCCGATTTCTCCAAGGCCTCCTAATGGAATGATCTGTAATCTTGCTTTTGCCAAAATGGATAGAACCTCCTATTCAGTTGTCGGAGCCGGCAGTCGCCGGCTCTAAAAAATATTTTTGCATTGTATGTCAAAAATAAAAGCCGTTCATAGTCGCTTTTCCTATTATATCACATGAGGGAAGGAAATAGGGGATGCGAATGGAGAAAATAGTAAGGAGGAGAGAAGCATGATCGGCAGGCTTGGGGCTTTGCGTGATAAAAAGCGGCGATGCGCTTGGCGAGGAGGAAGCCTTTTCCTATTCTTTCTTCAAGTATGATAGAATATGGGTATAAAAAGGCGATATACATTTATATTTTTGGAAGGAGTAGTTATGAATCAGTTCAAAGCGGGCGACACGAATGCGGTCGTCCTGGCGGGAATGTGTACGGCGCTGGCCGTGGTGCTTTCTATGGTGGGCTTCTATGTGCCTGGGATCTCTCTTTTGGCGCTGCTTTCGCTGCCGCTGCCGATCGCGTACATGGGGATCCGCGAGGGTGTGAAGTGGGCGGTGATCGCGACGTCGGGGATCATGATCCTGGACTCGGCGTTCTTCGGGATCACGACGGCGTTCTTTCTGGTGGTGATGTTCGGCTTCGCAGGGATCGCGATGGCGTATTGCTATCAGAAGCGCGCATCGGCGCTCCGCACCTTTGGGACGATCGTGGTCGTGATGTTTTTCGCGATGCTTTTGAATCTTCTGGGGACGGTGGTCATGATGGGGATGCCTTGGGATCAGGTGTATGGAAGTACGCTGGATCAGATGCAGGGGATGGCGAAGGAGATGTCGGGTCTCATGGCGTCCGGGGATCAGCTGGATCAGGTGAATCAGCAGACGGAGGAAATGATCAAAACGATCCGGAAGATGATTCCGGCGGCGATGGTGATGGCACCGATGGCGCTCGCCTGGGCGGTGATGCAGATCGAGAAGGTGGTTTTCCGTCGTCTGGGGCTGACGGATTTTCCGCAGTTTCCTGCGCTGGAGCGCTGGCATTTCCCGCGCTGGGTACTGCTGCTTCTCCTGCTGTCTGTAGGGACGCAGTACATGCCGCTCACTGAGCAGGTGAAGGATCTCGCGTACAATGTGGGTGCGGTGTGCTACTTCGTGCTGTGGGTCCAGGGGATCGCGACGCTCTGGTGGCTGCCGCATATCTATCCGGTGGTGAAACGGCTGCGTCTGCTCATTGTCATCATTTCGATCTGGATCCCTATCCTGCAGCTCTTCACGGTGTATCTCGGCGTGGCGGATATGGCGCTGAATTATCGGAAGAAGAGAGGGTATGAGTGAAATAAAGAATTAGGAATGAGGAATTAGGAATTAGGAATGAAGGTAGCGGCTTCGCCGCAAATATATGGGGCGATGCCCGAAGGTGGCATTTAGTTACTAGTCACTTGGTGCTCCTAATCCCTAGCTACTAATCCCTAATCCCTGCTTTCAAACTTGTGGTGGCGGCTTCGCCGTGATCGATGGCTCAGGTCGCAGCTGTTCTGGCATTCGTTATCTCACATACGACGCTTCTCGCCGCTCAGGATGACGAAACGGGGCGATGCCCGAAGGCCTGCGGAGAGCGGGCTTCCCGTTTCGAGCTTTCCAAACATCGACCGCTGGGCCGCGAATGACAAAGATTTCTCGCTTGCGCTCGAAATGACGACACGAGAGAGTCCGATGTCTCCTAGTCTCTTGGTCTTCTAGTCTCCTAATCCCTAGCTACTAATCCCTAGTCACTAGTCCCTAGTCACTAGCTACTAGTCACTAGTCCCTAGTCACTAGCTACTAGTCACTAGTCCCTAGTCACAAGTCACTAAACATCGAAAGGAGCTTCCTATGCGAATGTTCGACTTTCTCACGAGCGGCGCGGCCTTTGCGGGGCGGCGGGGATGGGGCGTGCTGGCGGCGCTTGGGATTGCCTTTGGCGTGGTACTGGCTCTGGGCGGCTCGTGGGCGAGATGGGTCTATCTGCTTTTCCTGCTCTTTCCGGCGCTGGAGGATGCGCGGACGGGGTATGTGTCGGATGGCTGGGCGCTCTGGCTCGCTCTTGGCGGGCTGCTCACGATGATTTCGCGCGGAGAGGCGCTCTATCTCGCAACGGGTGCGGGGATCGGGGCGCTCTATGGACTGCTGTACCTGATTTCTAAAAAATCGCTGGGGCTGGCGGATGTGTTTCTGGCCGCGGCCTCCTCTCTTTGGCTGCTTCCGGTGTATGGCCTTCTTTCTCTGTGGCTGACATCGCTGGCGGCCCTTTTATGGTGTGCGTTTTTGCTTCTGCGGGGACGGTTGGGGCGAAGGACGGAGATTCGCTTCGTGCCCTTCCTGGCGATCGGAGGTGCTTTGGCGTATGGGGTGCAGGAAACGGTGGGGATGGCTTTCTTTCTCGCATCGCTCGGGATTTCTTCTCTCTGAGATGCTGCTCGTCCTTTTCCTCTTTGCGCTCTCCTCTGCGGCGGCGGTGCCGATGCTCTATGACTGGCAGGAGGAGCGGGAGCTGGATCTTGCGGCGGAAGAGGTGGCTTCGGCCATCCGCGAGGCGCAGATGCTGGTGAGAAGCGGACATGAGGACGCGACCATGGCGGCGATGTCGGTCAGTTTCTACTGTGACGAGGAGGCGGGGCGCGTGTCGTACCTGACGAAGCGCGGGGTGAAGTTCATCCAGCCGCGGGGGACGCTGCCGGCCAATATCCGTGCAGGGGGAAGGCTCTATGTCGTTTTCCGCAAGGATGGCTTCGCGGGTTCGGAAGGAAATGGGAAGTATACCATGCGGCTCCGGACGAGGAATGGAAAGCATGAGAAGGAAATCACTGTCGCTATGTATACGGGGCGCGTCAGGGTGACGAGGATCAAATGAGGCATGAAGGCGGCGGCTTCGCCGCAATTTTTAGGGAAACACTGATTAAATCGCTGTCCGAACAAACGTAGAATGACGCCCTATCCTCCCAGCATCTCTTCGCTCGCCGGTCCCTTCCTAAGGAAGGGGCTCTTTTGCGTATCGGGGGTGGCAGGGTTCCCGTTTAGAAAGTTCCTCATACCATTCGATTGTCCGCAAACAAAAAAGATTCGAGGGCTTCGCTCGGAATGACGATACGGGAGTACCGCTTGGTTTAAGGAAACGCTGATTAAATCGCAGAGTCAGATTTTACAAGAATTTTTATACATAGCTTCGTCATAACCCTCCTTAAATAGCTCGCTATTCGCGTCAGGTTATTCCTTGCTATGCATAAAAATTCAAGAGTAAAATCTGGCAACGATTTAATCAGTGCTTCCTTAAAACTTGCGGCGCTTTATAAATTTGATGCGCCGCACCACAACCCTGAAGTTAGAAAGCAGGGATTAGGGATGAGTGGCTAGGGATTAGGAGCGCAAGTGACTGGTAGCTAGTGACTGGTGACTTAAATACCGCCTTCGGGCACCACCATTCCTCATTCCTAATTCCTCATTCGCGCAAAGATTTCATTCATAATCAGTGGACGGAGCCGCCCAAGGGGCTAACCCTGAACCCATCAACCCGCCCCCTCTCCTGTCCACCACACCTGTTCTCTTGAACCTACTTTCTTGAACCCGTATAATAAAGCCAATATTGATGCAAAGGAGAACACCATGGCAGAGAACGAGAGCAAGCCGAAGGGCAACTGGAAGAAAGAGGGCTGGGGGAAAAAGCCGGACACGGATACGATGATCGTGACGCGCATTCCGCCGCAGAATATTGATGCGGAGAAGTCCGTCCTGGGGGCGATGCTGCTCGACAAGGACGCGATCATGACGGCAGAGGACAAGCTGACAGCCGCAGATTTCTACCGCGAAGCGAATGCGATCGTGTTTCAGGCGATCCTGAATCTGGCGCACAAGGGAGAGCCGGCGGATATTCTGACGGTGACGGAAGAGCTGAAGCGCATGGGACGCTTGGATGACGTAGGGGGCGTCCTCTATGTCAATGATCTGCCGGCGAATGTGGTCACGACGAAGATGGTGGACCGCCACGCTGACATTGTCGCGGACAAGGCGAAGCTCCGACGTCTGATCGATGCGGCCGGTGTCATCACGGATGAGGCGTACTCGGAGCGCGATGATGTCGAGGACATCACGGATAATGCGGAGAAAACGATCCTTGCCGTGACGCGTGATGACCGTCGCTCGGATTTCACCTCGATCGGTGAGGCGGTGCAGAATGAGCTGCAGGAAATCACGCGGAAATTCAAGAACAAAGAGTCCATCACGGGACTTCCCAGCGGATTTCCTTCTCTCGATGCGCTGACGAGTGGTTTCCAGAAGGGCGACTTCGTCATCGTGGCGGCGCGTCCGTCCATGGGTAAGACGGCTTTTGTGCTGAATATCGCGAAGAACATGAGCATTTCCTCGGCGCACAAGCATGTCGCCTTCTTCTCGCTGGAAATGTCACGCGAACAGCTCGTGCAAAGATTGCTCTGCTCGACGGCGCTCGTCGACAGCGCGAAGCTCCGTACCGGGCGGATCTCCACACAGAAGGAGTGGGATCAGCTCGCTTCTGCGGCCAGCGTCCTCATGGATGCGCCGCTCTTCATCGATGATACGCCGGGGGTGTCCGTCTCGGAGATCCGCTCCAAGTGCCGCCGCCTGAAGGCAGAGCAGGGGCTCGATATCATCATGATCGACTATCTGCAGCTCATGCAGGCGAAGAATACCCTGCGCAACGGGGATAACCGTCAGCAGGAAATTTCCGAGATTTCTCGCTCGCTGAAAAGTCTGGCGCGTGAGCTGAATGTCCCGGTCATCGCTCTTTCGCAGCTGTCACGAAGCGTCGAGTCCCGTCAGGACCACCGCCCGCTCCTGTCTGACCTGCGAGAATCCGGCTCTCTGGAGCAGGATGCGGACATGGTCTCCTTCCTCTTCCGCCCCGCGTACTACGACCGCGACATGGAGGATGACAATCCGCAGAAGAATGAGACGGAAATCATCCTCGCCAAGAACCGTAATGGCCCGGTCGATACGGTGAAGCTCCTCTTCGCCGGCCAATTCACGCTCTTCTATGAGCTCACCAATCAGGAACCGCCGCCGGATATGATGTGAGAAGGGGATCAGGTTTAGGGTTAGCCCGTGGGGCGTGCCGCCCTTTGATTACGTTTGAAGCCTCGTTTGAATGAGAAATTAGAAATGAGAAATGCGAAATGGTGGTGCGGCGCCAGATCCTTCGACTCAGTTCTCACTGTTCCGCCTTTACATGATCGAACATCCGACATTTCACTCCGCTCAGGATGACGAAATGCGCCGCGAAGCATACATAGTGGCGATGCCCGAAGGCGGTATTTAGTCACCAGTCACAAGTCACCAGTCACTCCTAATCCCTAATCCCTAATCCCTAATCCCTAATCCCTGGCTGCTTTCCCTAAGGAGGCAAAATGAAAACACATCGCGGCTTCCTCATGGTCTGGGTGCTCGTGGGGATCACGGTCATTCTGATCCTTGCGGGGAGCGTTGCGCTGACGCTTTCGCAGGCGATGCGCCGGGAGGTCAGGATGGAGATCGCGACCGATGAAGCCCTCATCGTGCAGGAGGCGCTGGAGCAGGGGAAAGCGGCGGTGCGCTTTGGTACGCCGCTTTCGATTCCGGGAGACATAGAAAGAAATGGTAGAACGTACCGCGTAGATTTCCATCAGGAAGAAACCATGGAGGAAGGGGCCGTCGTCATCCGCCTCTCCTGCGAAGTCACCCATGAAAGCGGGGAGACCTACCGGGCTGAGACGCTGGTGGATCGGTGACTGGGGGAGTGACTAGTGACTAGTGGCTAGTGACTGGGGATTGGGTTTCAAAGAACTCCTCCCAGCTGAGCAGCCCCTTGAAGAAGGGGCGCGTTGAAGGCGGAGGATAGATTCCCATAGCGGTAAAAAAATGATGTTGAATGATCCTCATCCCTGTATCGTCATTTCGAGCGAAGCGAGAAATCTTTGCCATTCGAGGCTCAGGGATTCACGTTTTCCCCACATGTGCCGCGCCCCTCTCCGCTTTCTTCAGCTGTCTTTCGTACCGCTAGTGCCCTATCCGCCCCTACGGGGCACCTTCCCCTCGAGGGGAAGGCTTTGATGCGGGGGAAGCGGTATTCTCATTTTGTAGCCATTATCGGTGGTGCTCGGGGCAGCGCTTTTGTATGACAGCTGAGCAGCCCCCTTGAAGAAGGGACGCGTCGAAGGCGGAGGATAGAGTGCCTCGCAGAGGCACCATTCATCATAGCCGCATCCCTTCCTCTGCGTCAGACGTTTTACTTGCTATCCCCTATCTCCGCTGACCGTTCTGCGGAATTCTGCCCCTTCGGGGCAGTCCATCCCGGCCTTTGGCCGCCCCCTTCTTCAAGGGGGAACGCATGAAAGGGTATCCCCATTCCTCTTTCATCCCCTCGCGAGGTAACGATACGAGGACACCGCTTTCTCATGGCCTGCGGGCAAATCTTGAACCCTCTGCTACACATGTTATAATAAAGAGAAATCAATGCAAAGGTGGGATTTCTTTGTTGAAAAAAGTACTCATGACCATGGCGCTCTGTGCCGTCACCGCCATGCCTTTCGTTTCCGATGCGAAGGACAATGCGGGTGCCCAGCTCCTTGCTGCGGCGGAAGCGCCGAAGGCGGAAGACACGGTGAAGAAACCGGCTTTCGAAGACAAGCGGATCGAGATCAATCTGGCAAGCCGCCTCCTCACCCTGTATCAGGGCGAGGTCGGCATCCGCATGTACCCTGTCGCACCGGGCAAGCCGGATTCTCCGACACCGATCGGGCGGCGCAAGGTGGTCGAGATGGAGATCAATCCGACCTGGGTCGATCCGGATAACCTGGACGCCAAAGTGCCATCGGGGCCGGACTGTCCGCTCGGCTACCGCTGGATCGGCATCGGCGGTAATTATGGGATCCATGGGACGAATGTGCCGTCCTCCATCGGCGGCTACGCATCCCACGGCTGTGTTCGCATGTACGAGAAGGACGTCGAAGACCTCTTCGATCACATCGTGAAGGGGATCCCTGTCGACATCAAGTATGAACGTGTTGTGGCAGAGATGGATCCGGACAAAACCGTCGTTTACTACGTATACCCTGACGGCTATGGGCGAGAGCCGCTCCAGATCTCTGATGTCAGAAAGAAGCTGGCGAAGCTGGGAGCAGGCGGCCTTGCTGACGATGCGAGCATCCAGCAGGCGATCGACAGCTCGGATGGGCAGCCTCGCTATGTGGCAAAGGTCTATGACCTGTATCTCAAAGGAGAGCTGCTCGATGTCCACGCCTATGGCAAGGATGGACACGTGTATCTACCCGTGATGGCCGTTGCGAAAGCCGCCGGCATTCGCACAGAGTGGTCGCCGAACTGGCAGCGCTTCACCACTGTCTTTGGCAAGGCGCCCGGCCTGCAAAGAGGGAAATACATCTACATCGATGCCAGCGATGCGCCGACGCTTCTTCACCTCACGGGCCATCTGGATGAGAATCACAATTTCATACTGGAATAACGAAATCCGCTCCGAGAGGAGCGGATTTTTGATGCTGGGGATTGGGGATTGGTGACTAGTGACTGGGGACTGGTAGCTAGGGATTAGTGGCTAGGGATTAGGTTTGCGATACGAGAAAACCGCTAGTTTCAAACCTCCGCGGCG
>OIXL01000630.1_pt1 | contig 16549 bp, 19 predicted proteins | sample 1587761 | NCBI WGS metagenome assembly OIXL01 (sample SAMN03283246) | human gut metagenome | biome: human-associated habitat; material: feces | host: Homo sapiens | place: Peru | collected 2012 | reverse complement strand
GGTGTACCCAAAATTAAGCCATTCGGGTTTTTGAGCTGCTTGCGGTCTGCCATAATCATGTTGTTGGATACCGCGTTCAAGCCGTAATAGAGGGAATCGCCCTCCATAAAAAGTTCCTGCGTGGTGAACGGCACAAAAATCGCGGTGGAGGTGGTAGTCAGCGCGCGCTTGATGGGAACGAGGTTATTTGCCAGCGGCAGGCTGCTCATAAGGCCCTGCTCCTGCAAATAATCCAGACGGTTCAGTGTGCAGTTGAACTTCTGCGCGATACCAGCAGTCTGAAAAACAGCACTATCCAACTCCTGCTTGCTCTTGGCTGTATTGAGGAACAGCACCGTAACAAGGAACATACGCTCATTGCGGCTTTGCAGATCATCCAGAATCTTCTTGGCCTCGCCACCATAAGTTGCAAGGTCGCTCGGAATAATTTCCATATCATAACCAGACCTCACAGCTTTCTTCTGTTCCTCTATTTTCATACGGTCTAGGTCGGTAATTTTGCCCTTGATCAGTTTGATGGCTTTCAACTGGTCTACCGACTGCACATGAATGCTGACGACCAGATTTTTGTCCATATCCAGAAACTCAGCCAGCACCTTATCCGTCAGTTCCGGGGCAAGGATGTTCAGATAGGATGCAGCACCATAGGTGTCGCCCATCATAAAGTCCTTTCCGCTTTTGAACAGGAAACTGGTCGGGGCAATGAAGTCCTTAGTGGTCATGCCGCTCTGCAGGATGCGGTCATAGCTGAAATCGAACTTCTGCTGTTCTTCCTGATGAAAGGTTTCGTACATGATCTGAAGCCGTTCCACGCCGTTCAGCGGGTAGGCTTTCACGCCCAGCACCTTGAAATTGTTGAGAATATCGGTTTCGATACGCTCCAGCCGGGGTTTTGCCTCCCGGACACTCTTTGCTTCGATGCTAAACGTGATGTACTTCGTCCGAACCAGACCGTTATTTCCTTTGGCAAGCTGTTGTTTCAACATCTGCGCATATTCCATACGCACATCGTCAAACGCATCGTGCTGCGGCTCGATCTGGATCACCTTGTTGTACTCGCTCATGTCGCTCTTATGGTTGATGAACGACAGCTGAAAACGGATGCTGGCATCGAAGTAGTTGAGGAAGTCGCACCAGCTTTCAAAGATGGTGTTTTTATCCTCGTTCTGCGCCAACTGGTAGTTAATGTCGTAGAATCGGACAGTTTTGGAATACAGATGTTCCTCCACCCGGCAGATACCGTCGCGCCCCATTTCCAGATATGGAATGGAACGCTGCACGGTGAGCCGCTGTTCCTTCTGGCTCTTTTCGGGTTTCCGAAAGAACTTCTGGAAGAAGCCGCCCGACTGCGGTTTCTTCTTCGGTTCACTTTTTACCAAGGATGCCTCCTTTCTTCTGGATCGGTACTGCGGTTTCCAGTTCCCGCTCATACAGGTTTTCGACCTCATAGCGGCGTACCGCAGGACGTTTGAAACGGACGCTGATGAAGTTCGTCAGAATGGTTTCAAGGTGCATCCCGTTTTTCTCATACAGCGCAAAGAAAAACTCCGGCAGCATCAGAAGTACCATGCCTGCCGCTGCATTGCTGGTTCCCAGCGTGTCGCGCATGAGGAAATAAAACGGAACGCCAATGCCTGCTGCAAACCCCATACACACAAGCTGGCGTTTCGTCAGGTTCAGAAAGACCTTATTCTTCACTTTGGAAAGGTCTTTGGGAATCGTTACATAGGCCATTGATCACCAGAACAGCCAGACCGCCGCCGGGAAACGGCATTGTCTGCTGTCTTTTCCTTTCATTGGATTTTCCCGGATTTAGTGACTGCCGAAGATCTGTTTGGACAGACTTCCCGTTTTGAGCAGCGAGAAGCAAAGAATCACCGTGTAGGCCATTGTGCCGAACAACGCCGAGTGAATATCCGAAGATACCCGGATGCTGCCAATGAGGGCTGCATAGATTGCCACGCAGACCATCATCAAAAACGCCTGAAATGCCAGAGCGAACAGCCCTCGGAAGTAGTTCGTACCCACATGACCCCATTCACGGTTGCTCATGGTTGCAAAAGGAATCGGAGCAAGCGAAGTGTAGAGGTATATTTCTATCATTCTGCCGTACATAATTACCGTGATAACCACCGACAGAATTTTCAGACACCAGCTTACAACAAGGGTTTCCAATGCCAGCGTCACCAGTTCGCCAATCGCCATTGTTGCCATTGCCGCCTGCATCTGCATGGAAAGAGAACTAATATCAATGGCGGTATTGCCACGGATAATGCCGGAGGAAGAATTTACCACCGACTGTCCAATGTCAAATACCGCCATTGCAATATCGAACGTATGGCTGACGAGATAGACCGCGATCCACATCTTCACGAAATACTTGAAGAACATCCATGTGTCTACATCGTGCAGATTGTTCCGTTCCGTCAGCATCGAGATCAGTTCATAGCAGAGGATCAGCGTAATGATGATTCCCGCAATGGGGATCACCACCGAATCCGAAATGTTACGGATCATGCTGAAAATGCTGCTGTTCCACCCTTGCGGTGTCTGCCCGACCTGAGCAGCGATTTCACTGGTCTGTTGGTTGACCGCTGTGAACATCGTACTCAGGTTGGACTCCACCATGCCGGAAAGAAGTTCCCTCATCCATTTTTCGATTGCTGCGAAAATATTATCGAACAATGGCGGGTTTTCCTCCTATCGCTTGTTGATTAGCCGAACAGACCAGAGAGCAGCGGGATCAGCTGGGTGCCGATGAGAATGACACCGCCACCGGACATAAGCTGCTTCATGCCCTGCGACTTTGCGCCGGGGTTGTCGTTTCCGTACCCTTCCATGAGGTTCACAACGCCCCAAACACCAAGGCCCGCGCCGATGGCAACAACGAGAGTCTGCAGAACGGTAATAGCCTGATTGAAGAATTCCATAGTCGTTTTTCGCCAGATTGCAGCATTGATAAAAAACACGATTCCAAAAGAAAAACAGGCTGGCACATCTTCGGTGCTGCCTGCTCCTGCAATTCTAGCTTCTCCTTTCATTTTCATAAAAATCAGCCTTTTGAAATCGCAAAAAATGTAGAGATCAGTCGGACGAGGTTGCTGTCATGGGGTCTGCCCGGACAGGCGGGCGAGCATACTTGTTTCGGATAAGCACCTCCTATTTTTTATGCGGTTGCTTCTTCGGTTGCTGAGGTCAAATCCACCTCATAGCAATCAAATTCTTCATCCATCCGCAGTCTGAGTTCGTGCTTCAGGTAGCGTTCCACATCGAAAGCGTTCTTCTTATCAAAGTCCGACAGTTCTTTGTACCGCTTATGCTTGGTAATGTCGAATTTGTCGCTCAGAAATGGCCGGACACCGCGCAGCTGCAGGATACACTTGCTGCCATCCATGACAGAAAGTTCGTCCCGGCTCATAAGTTCCTTGCCGGTCTTTTGGTAGGTTGTACCAAATGATGGGCTTTGACCGCGCGTGTCGGAAGTGTTATATAGGTCGATGGTTTCTTTTCCCAGCGTTTCGGAAATTTCTTTGAGCGTCGAACTTTCCTTGCCGCCGAGGAACAGCATGGTGTCACAGTTGCCGATAATGGTTTCTGCGGCATCTTTGTAGATGGTTTTCAGCTGGCTCTGTGATTGCAGGATGATAGATGCCGAAATCTCGCGGCTGCGGATGGTGGCGATCAGCTTATCAAACTTCGGGATCAGACCGATGTTCGCAAACTCATCGAGCAGCAGCCGCACATGATACTTTAGCTGACCTCCGCATTGATCGTCTGCACGGTCACAAAGCAGATTGAAAAGCTGGGTGTACATGATGGACACCACGAAATTGAACGTATCGTCCGTATCGGAAATGATAACGAACAAGGCCGTGCGGCGATCCCCCAGCAAATCCAGTTCCATTTCATCGTAGGCCATCAGGTCACGCAGCTCCGCAATGTCAAATGGGGCTAATCTGGCACCGCAGGAAATAAGAATCGACTTAGCCGTTTTGCCGGCAGCCAGCTTGTATTTCTTATACTGGCGGACTGCAAAATGCTCCGGCTTCTTCTGTTCCAGTTCCTCAAAAAGCTCATCTACGGCATTTTTGAAGGCTTCATCATCCTCGCGGGCTTCGCTGGCGTTTATGAACTCCAGCAGCGTGGAAAAGTTCTGTTCTTCCTCCGGGGCTTCATACCAGATGTAGCCGATTAGTGCGCAGTAGAGCAGGCGTTCTGCCTTGACCCAGAAATCTTCGCCGGATTTTTCTCCATCGCCCTTTGTGTTGGCGATGATGGTATTGACCAGCTTCAAAATATCTTTTTCACTGCGGATGTAATGGAACGGATTATACCGCATGGACTTTTTGAAGTTGATGGTGTTCAGGACTTTGATTTTATACCCGGCATCCGAGAGCATCTTTCCGCACTCGACAATAATTGTACCCTTTGGGTCCGTTACGACATAACTGACCTTTTGGGGCATCTGCATCAAGTTGGGCTTGACGTAAAATCGGGTCTTACCACTGCCGCTGCCGCCAATCACAATGACGTTTTTATTGCGGGCGTACTTCGGATGCTTTGGTCTACCACTCATCATCAGCCGTTCGGTCTGTGTGAGGATGACGTTGTTCTCGAATACCGGGTCAATAAAAGGTTCGATGTCCTTCTGGTTGCCCCACCGGGCAGAGCCGTATTCCTCGCCTTGCCGATACTTCTTAGCGTTTTTCCCTTTGAAGTAGATTACTGCTTTCAGCGCAGCTGCGCCGACCAGCCCCACCATCAGGTCGAACGGATAAAAACTAGGCAAGACACTTTTGTAGGCCAGACCAAAGTTCATGAAAAGAACCATGAGCCTGTCCACCACGGTATCGCCATTGCAATGACGGTAAAGCCATGCGGCCTTTTCCACCATGTAAAAGGCGATGATGTACGGAAAATTCAACAGGATCAGCTTTTTCATATCTGCCGACTGCGCCATCCTGCTGAACTCTGCAGCCAGTTTTTTGCCCCATGCCGTGCCGCCCGTCTGGTTGGACGGTGCTTTGCGCGACAGACGGGCAGGTTTTTTCAGATTCTTCATCGTATCGGTTCCTGCTCCCTCTTCTTTTCTTTCTTGAGCTGACGGTGATTGGAAAGTTCCTCTTTCACCTTTTCCAGCTTCTGGCGCACCGATTCACGCTTCTGCTTTTTCAGCGTTTCGCTGGTATACTCCTTAAAGGCAGCGGTCATAACATCCACATCCTTGGCCTTGAAAAAGACCAGATATTCGCTTTTTCCCTCCTGTTCCACCTTTTTCAGACTATAATCAATGCCATATTTCCGGGCTACCCGGTCAAACGACTTGATATTATTGTCTGTGACAACGATGTTCGTGATCTGCGCGCCGCTCTTCTGCAGGCTCTTGATGCTCTGCCGCCCCGTTTTCTTACATTGGCTTTTTTCTCCTTTCCCCCGCTGCTTTTTCTTGTCCATCTCTGCCAGCAGCTTTATCAAAGCCGCTTTCAAAATCTGTGCCGTGATTTTTCCTCCTTTGATGCACAGCGAGATGGTTTTCTCGTTGACTTCTTCCTGCACGATTGCTCACCTCCCATCTATCGCCGCTGCATCAGGGGCGGACTGCCCCGGCTGCAGGCGGTGCGGTATCGCCCAGCACCGAGCGGAACTTCTTGCGGCACTGGTGCAGCAGATAGCCGCACTCCCATTTGTGGCGGCAGTGCTTGCAGGGATGGCCGCTGTCCGTTCCCGGACGCTGGCGCATCATGCGTTCAAACGGATTGTCGGTAAAATTCATAGGCTCAACCTCCCTGTTCAGCCAGCGGCAGCACACCGCGCCGCTTCAAAGTGTGGTAAAGGAACTTCCGGCCTTTCTGCGTCCATGCTGTATGCAGCTTTTCAACCTCGGAACCATCGCTGCGCTGGAGCCGGAATGTCAGGCTGGACGTATAGCCCTTACCGTGGTGTTCCGAGTACAGCACCCACTGACCGTTGGCACGGTACTGAATACCGTGCAGGTGCAGCAGCCGATTGAACACCTTGGCTCCGCAGCCGTACTCTTTGGCGATCTGCGTGGTCGTAACCAGCGAATCCGAATCGCTCAACTGCGCTTCATAGCTGCTTCGGCGCGGCGGCATCTTATGCAGCAGGCCGAGCAGCGCATCCCAGTCAAACGGCTGCGGATGGTACGCCGCACTGACTGCCGTGTGGTGCAGTTTGCAGAGCTTCTTTGCCATGTCCTGCGTGATGCGGTAGTCTTTCACATACCGCTGCACCGTGCGCCCGCCCTCATCCTGCAGCCGGACACGGGGCATATACTCGTAGTCGCGGCCCTCGATGAAACCATACTGGCACATACGCGGGAACCACTTGCGAAAATCACTGCGAATGTGCATCTGGTCATACAGATCACGCGCCCACAGCGTAGAGGGCAGCGTGTCCACACTAATGAATACGATGTTCATGGGGTTGTCCTCCTTAATTTTTATCTACCCTGCCGCCCCACCCAAATTCATGCCGAACTTGTGCGGAATAATAGCTATCCACGGTCACAGGTGCATTGTAGAGTGTTGCCAGCAGGTATTGCTTGATGTTCCGAATCTGAGTGCTGTTTTCTTTTAAGCACTCCAATATGTACTGGATATGCGAGGAATCCAGCTTCATCAGGCGGCTTTTCACCACCTCTCTCGGCTTTTCTTCTCCACAGATGCGCAGGAACTTCTTTCTGCTGGTGACGGTTTCCACCAGCAGTTCCAGAATCTCATACAGAACCGCTTTATCTGCCGGATAGCCCTGTTCCAGAATTTCCAGTTCCAGAGCTTCCTTGAAATAGCGGCGGTACTGTTCTTCTTCCTGCAATTCAGCCGGATAGATAAGATCAGTTTCACTATTATCTGTCTTATTTATCTTCTCAGTATTACTTCCGTTTGATTTTGGAACTCCCGGAAGTTCGTTTTTCATACCGCCGGAAGTATGATTTTCATACTTCCAGTAGTTCGATTGCGAAAGCCCCGCATGCATAAAGATAGAAAAACATGGCTAGGAAGGAAAGAAGGAGTGAGAATCCAAACGGTTCATAGAGAGCAGTCAGGATGTTTGTGAGGATCTTTCCGAGTAAATCAATCGTTTCTTTCATCGTCGTTTACAGATCACTAAACAAGTCAGCTTTGTACACACCGCTCTCCAGCATCTTCTTAAAGCTGTCCTTTACTGCTGCAACGTCCTCATGGTAGGTCATACCATACCAAGTATCATTGGTTTTCAAAACCTTCACGGACATCTTATCCTGTTCCAACAATTCACCAATGAAGATAGGAATCAGATTCACCTTGCATCCTTTATTGCACGACAACAAGCCTGTATACAGATTGCAGCAGCAATCTATACGCAGGCTTGCCTTCGTACCTCCTTATTCTGTTTTCTGCTCTATCAGCTTTCGCTGTGGTGGGTTAAGTATAGAGCGCAACCAGAAGCCATTAGCACCTGAAATCACGCTGGCCGTAACGCACCATGACAGGCAGAAACAAGTTGAGGTGAAAAGGTCAAGCCGCGCAAACCCGCATGAAATCAGGCTTTTCTCTGGTTGCCCATATGCGGTTGTCAAGTAAGGAACAAAAATTTTTGCAAAAAAATAAGCCTTTCCGAGCCGAAACCGATACGGTTTCAAACTCAGAAAGACTTCTCTTGTTATTTTTTGATTTGAGCTTTTCTCTCCTTCTTGACGTGCGATAGCATTTGTGCTATCATATAAATAGAAAATCACATTGCCACTTTGGAGACAATATTCTAATGTATGAGATTGAATTTTACGAAACAGAAGATGGAAAGTGTCCTATCTGGGATTTTCTTGAAGCTTTACGCCTCAAGGCTCCTACCAATAAAGATGCACGGATACAGCACAAACAGGCAAGCCTCTACATTGAACTACTTCAGCAAAATGGAACCCACATGAATGCAGAGATTACGAAGCATCTTGACGATGACATTTGGGAGCTTCGCCCTGGAAACAATCGTGTATTCTACTTTTTCTATCAAAATAATACTTATGTACTACTTCATCAGTTTCGAAAGAAATCTCAAAAAACGCCTAAACGCGAAATTGAGAAAGCAAAAGCAGAGCGCAACGATTATCTTCGCAGAAAGGAGACTGCTAAATTATGAAAACATGGAATGATTACAAAGAATACGTTCGTACTGTAGACCCTGAAACAGCAAAGGACATCAAAGAAACAGCGGAAGTGGCTGCAATTGTCACTGCCATGGTTGAGCAGCGGAATGCTCTTGGCCTAAGCCAACGCGAACTTGCTGCCATGTGCGGTCTGCCGCAATCCTCTGTTGCAAGAATCGAGTCCTGCAAAACAACGCCTAAGCTCGGAACCCTCTTGAATATTTTTCAGCACCTCGGATTAACGCTTACTGTTTCTCCCGTCAATCCTACTGTGTAATTTCTTATCACGGAGTCTGCTTCATTCAGCAGGCTCTTTTTTCTTTGTCTGTACTAACATTCCCTTTCATCTTTTCGATCGAAATTATAACAGCATTTTCTCCGCGTCATATCATCTCTTAAATTGACAATTTTCCCTTCCACCAATCATTTACCTTCAATAGTTTTCAGTTATTCAAGGTAATAGTCACCATGATAGAATTTAGAAACATCCATATCAAGAGCTTCAATTACTCGACATGCCAAGCCAAAAGAAGAAGTCAAAATGTTTCTTTCCCCAGATTCCAGCCTTTGATATTGACGTAATGTTATTTTTGCGCGATCAGCAATCTCTTGTTGCGTCAGCCTTAATATTTGTCGTTTTTTCAATAAGACGGCTGCCGCTGTTGGAATTATCGTTTGAAAGCCATCTAAAATTCCGGCACGCATAATATCGGCTCCCTTCATCACGTCCATTTGGACGTATTATACGCCCAAGTGGACGTGATGTCAAGTTGTACACTTTTGAGGCGAGAGGGCACTTTGTTCATCTTTTTCAAGCGAAATGATAACTGCATTTTTCTCGGCATCATACCGTCCTTTAAACTGATGGTCTTTTCCTGCCGCCAGACCATTTGCTTCCAGCAACACCTGAATGGTGCCTGTTCTGTTGCCCTGCAATGCCAGTTCAAAAATCAACCGCACATATCGACTGGCTACCGGGTCGAGGATTAGCTTATGACAGTCGTTCGGGTCCGACAGGAATCCAAATGGACGGTATCCTCCGAGATACATTCCTTTTTTCTGCATCACATGGTCTGCTGCCGCGATTTTGGCAGAAAGATCCCGGCTGTAGGATGCGTTGATGATGTTCTTGATGGCTACTTCCAGTCCGCGTACATCGTTCCCGGCCTGCATTCCACTGTCATACCCATCGTTGACAGAGATGAATCGAACGCTCAGCAATGGAAAAATGCGCTCCATATAATCGCCTGCTTCGATATAATCGCGGGCAAACCGGGAAAAGTCCTTTACGATAATTGTTTTCACCTTGCCATCCTGCGCGTCCTGAATCAGCCGCTGGAACGCCGGGCGGCTTGTAGAGGTGCCGGAGTAGCCATCGTCCACATACTCTTGACGCGGCTCTGTTGCCAGTTCGGGGCGGGCCATGATGTACCCCTCTACCAGTCCGCGCTGGCCCTGAATGCTGTTGCTCTCAGCCTTATCAGCACCCACATCCTCGTCCGTAAGAGAAAGCCGGTAATAGGTTCCGATCATCTGCTGCTCACCGCCTTTCAAACGTGTAGATCCATTCTGCCTTTACGATTTCTGCTGCACGATTTTCCAGATTTCTCATACGGCGTACCCACTCCATCTGATTTTCTTCTTTCAGTTTTTCCGATACGTGCTCCCGCCGGCTCAGCTGCTCGATCAAAACCTCATATCGTTCCACTGCCTGCTCTTCCACATTTGCTAAAACAGTATCCAGTTTTCCGCTCAGCAGCAAGCTCTGGTAATAGGCTGGTTTTCGCAGTTTCAGGTACGCCTTGTGCAGCATCCCCCAGCGGCCAATCGGACGGGTCCGTGGCAGTTTCAAGGCTGGCAGATAATAATCACCCACCAAAACATATTCCATTCCTGTCCGGGCATCATAGATTTTCTCTTTCATTGTCTGTTCTCCTTTTTCATTAAAACACAAATTCTGTATAAGTTATTTTCCTGCGGTCCACTTCAATTTTCTTTACATACTGCAGCAGATTATCTACCGTCAAAAGGACTTCGGTGTTTCCTGCGATCTGCTTTTTCTGCTGCAATTCTTCTTGAACAACGGCCAGTTCTTTCTCTCTTTCAGATTTTGTCTGCTTCAGTAATACGATTTCATTTTCTACACCTTGCTTCAGTTCCAGAAATTTCTCCTTTGAAAGTTTTCCGAGAACATACTGCTCATAGCCGCTGCGCTTCTGTGATTCCAGTCGAACGATATTGCCTGACGCCTGTTCAATTTCACGTTTTGTAGCTATTTCTTTTGATTGGAGTTTGCTTTTTCCAGAGCTTTTCCGTACCAGCTTCTGCAAATCACGGTGTTCTTCCATCCGCTGGTGCAACTCCTTGTTAATGTCGTTCCAGAGGTCTTTCTCTGAGATGGAAACATGGCAAGATGCACAGTAAAAATACAGAGTACCATCACTTTGCCAACGACAAACCAATTTTTCTCCACACTTTTTGCAAAAGATTCTGCCTTTGAAAATGTTCGGATTGTTCTCTCTGCGCTGTCTGCACCACTTTTTCCGTTCCTCCCTGACTGCTTGCTCGGCTTCCCGCAATGCAGAAATCTCATCAAACAGCTCCCAGCTGATGATTGCCGGATGGCTGTCCGGCACCATCCGCCAGCTTTCCCGTGGATTCTGCCCGATTTTCCGATACGTTTCATCGTAGGCGATGCGATTATAGACCATTGTCCCTGTGTAGACTGGATTTTCCAGAACCTTTGTCACAAAAGCTGGCTGCCATGCAGGGGCCTTTACCCGTGAGGTATTTCTCATATAACCCAACTGACATCGGCGCGTAAAAGGTGTCGGGATTCCCTGCGCGGACAGCTTCTTTGCAATCTCGTACTCTTTCATGCCGGATTTCTTCCAGAAGAAAATCTGCATCACCACATCGCTGACTTCCTCGTCCAGAATCAAATGATTCTTCTGGTTCTTTTTGTAGCCGAACGGAACAGGGGTATAAATTTCTCCCCGTGCTTCCTTGGAACGAAAACACGACTGGATTTTCTGGGACAGATCCTTCGAGTACATTTCATTGATCATGCTCTTGATCGGCACCAGCATCCCGTCACGGCTCTGGCTGTTCAGGCTGTCATAGTTATCGTTGATGGCTATAAATCTTACGCCGAACAGCGGAAACACCTGTTCCAGATACTGGCCTGTTTCCACGAAATTGCGGCCCAAACGCGAGAAGTCCTTTACCACGATGCAGTCGATTTTCCGCTCCTGCAGTGCTTTTAGAAGCCTCTCAAATTCCGGGCGATCAAAGTTCATCCCTGTGCACCGCTTGTCCGCAAATACATCCAGCAGCATCAAATCATCCCGGTGATTGATGTACTCCTTGATATAGGAAATCTGCACTTCCAGTGATTCCGTATCCCGAAGTACATCATCAAAATCGGACAGTCGTGCGTAAATTGCGGTTTTCCAGATACGGTGCGGTGCGTTCTCAGCTTCCCGCTGCGCCGCACTTACTTTCTTGCTTACTCTCGCCATAAGTCGGCTTCTCCTTTCATGCAGATACTTCATGCTGCCCCATCTGCTTTTGATGCAGTTCTTCCAGCAGGTCCGCAATTTCATCGTGGAATCGGAACGTAATTTCTACCCGATTGCCCTCATACACTTCGATTTTCTCAATCAGTTCCACGACCATCGGACGGGTGATTTCTTCCAATTTTCGATACTTACGGTACACATCCAGAAACGGATAAGCGTTTGGAGCAGTCTGTAGGTTTTGCCGTTCTGCTTCCAGTTCTGTGATTTTGTGGCTATACTCTTCGATCCGCTTGCTGTACAGTTCGTTGTAGTTCAGGAAATCCTCCCGCGTGAGGATTTCGTCTGCATAATCCCCGTACAGCTTTTCCTTAATTCCCTGTGTATGGGCCTTTTCTGCAGTCAGCTGCCGAATCTGCCGTTCAATGCGCCGCACACGGTAGGGTTCCTGCCGGGCCTGCCGGACGCTTTCTACAAACTCAGCTTCCTCCATTACGATCTGGATCTGCATCTGGAGCGCGTTCCGCACGATGTTGTAGAGCTTTTCATCCCGCAGGTTATGGCTCGTGCAGTTGCCCTTGTTCTGTTTGCTGCCGGAGCACTGGTAGTAAATGTACTTTTTTCCTTTATAGCTGGCCGACCTGCGAACCAGCCGACTGCCGCAGTCCCCACAGTAGAGAAAGCCTGCAAACAGGGCCACCGTTTCGGCATCGTTCGGCCTGCGAGTTTCGGTTTCCAGAATCCGCTGCACCAGTTCAAACTGCTCTGCCGGAATGATTGCTTCATGGGTATTGTCAACAATCGTCCAGTCCCGCATCGGCACGTTCATTTTCTTTTTGGAGCGATAATCCAATCGCCGGGTCTTTCCCTGCACCAGTTTTCCGATATAGACCTCGTTGTGCAGAATGCGGTCCACCGCCTTGGCAGACCACGGCGGCTCATCGCTCTTGCGGAAATGCAGGCTCAGCTTTGCACCGCTCTGCAACTTTCGTGCAGCCGGGGACGGCACCTTTTTCGCATTCAATCGGTCTGCGATGCTCTGATTATTCATGCCACTGATCTTCCAGCGGAAAATATCTTGCACTGTTTCCGCTGCCAGTTCGTCCACGATCAACTTCGTATGATTGACAGGGTCCTTCTGGTATCCATAGGTTGCAAAACTTCCCACAAAATCACCGCGTTTCCGCTTGACCGCAAGCTGGCTCTTGATTTTGACGGAAATGTCCCGGCAGTACGCATCGTTGAGCAAGTTCCGCATTGGGACCATGATGGAATCGCTGGTCTTCCACGCAGATTGACTGTCATAGTTGTCTGTCACAGCAATCAGCCGGACCCGCATGACCGGGAAAATGCGTTCCAGATAACGTCCCACTTCAATGTAATTCCGTCCAAAGCGGGACAAATCTTTCACCAGAATGCAGTTGATGGTCCCCTGCTCCAGTTCCCTGAACAGGTTTTGGAACGCAGGCCGTTCAAAGTTCGAGCCGGAGTAGCCATCGTCCACAAACTCATCCACAATGCACAGTTCCGGGTGGTCTGCGGCATAGGCTTCCAGCAAGGTACGCTGGTTTGCAATGCTGTCGCTCTCTGTTTTATCGCCATCCTCGCGAGACAAGCGCAAGTACAAGGCTGTACGGTATCGGGTTGTATTTTGCTGTGTTCTCTTCTGCAAATTCATATCAGGGTATAACAAAAGCCTTCCACCTCCTTAACGAATCGGCAATACTGTTCGTCAGAGAAGCGAAAGGCTCCACATTTTTTATGTAGAACAAGCCTACCGAGCAAGTTCTGCTCAGTTTGCACATTCCTATTTTCTTACCCACAAACAGCTTACCAGAATCCTCATCCTTTGTCCAGCGCTTTATCGCATTAAAGTGTGAAATTTTTCTGCTTGATTTTTCAGCAGCTTGCCGAAGTTTTCTCTACCTTTTCAGCCGGCAGACTGAAAGCATCTGCCAACGCGCTCAGACAGTGTACTGCTCCCTCTCGGTGCGAAATTCAGCTTCACAATAATTCCGTTGTCCAGATAGCAATACGGATTTCTGACCTTATCCAGCAGATTTTTCAGCCTTTCCTCCTGCGGCAATCCGTGTTCCACTGCATCCCGCGGCAGTTCCTGCAACTCTGATTTTTCAATCGTGCGGATGTCCCGGTTCTTCATCTTGTGGATCTGCTCCAGCCAATTCATTGTGCCGTTTTCTTTCAATCGCGTACCTCCCATTCAAGCCAGAAGTGTTTTCAGCAAGTTCAATTTTGCCTGTCCTATGTTCTTTCTCATGCTGGGACCTGTGCAGGCAATCGGAGTACACAGTTCCAGCAGACGGTCATAGATACGGGCATGGGCGGTATCCTGCGGATTCTTCAACTCCGTCAGGGTCAGGTTCGTGGTAACGATCAGTGGTTTTCGGCTGCGGTAACGGCTGTCGATAATGTTGTAAATCTGCTCCAGCGCATATTCCGTGCCCCGCTCCATGCCGAAATCGTCAATGACAAGCAACGGATAGCCGCAGAGCCTGTCCACGACTTCATTTCGCCCGGAAAAGGCGTTATTCAGTTCATTCATGATTCGGGCAAAATTCGTCATGCAGACGGCCACTTCCTGTTCCATCAGGGCATTGGCAATACAGCCCGCCATGAAACTCTTACCTGTACCAACGCCACCCCAGAGCAGCAGCCCAACATTCTTCTCCCGCATTTCCGGCCAGTGATTCACATACCGCTGTGCCAGCTGCATCTGTGGGTTCTGCCCATTGTCGTTTTCAAACGTCCAATTCTGCATCGCCCAGTCGGTAAAGCCCTGCAGCTTCAGCCGCCGCACGTTCTCGTGATGCAGCCTTGCTTTTTCTTCGGCTTCTTGCTTTTCTCTCACCGCCTGCCTGCACAGGCATTCAGCCGGATGGCGGTCACGACCAAACAGCTTCCTTCCGTTCGGGAAGAACGCTTCCTTGGGGGTATTGCAGCTGCCGCAGTACAGCAGCCCATCTTCTGCAACATAGTCCTGCGGTTCTGCAGCGGTTGTCATAAGCCTGTCCATCGCTGTCCGGATCGTTTCCGTCATAAACTTTCCTCCTCATTGTAGGTATAGTCCGGGATGCCTGTTCCCGGTTTCTGTTGTTTTTTCTTCCGTGCCGACCAGCTGCGCAGGGTCGCCGCATGGTCTGCGTACTTTTTGCCTGTAGACTGCATATAAGCCGAAAGGTCTTCAATCAGTGCATCCAACTCTGCAATTTCGATTTTCAGTTCCGAATAATTTTCCAGAAAAACATTCCGATACCGCCCATATGCTTCTTTGGTTCTATTTATTTTGTTCCATCTCAGGTTGTTCTTATTTATTTGGTTCGATGTGCAGTTTTGCGCAATCGTATTGCTCACTTTTGAGCAATCAGGCTGCTCATTTTTGACCATCTCGATTGCGCATTTCTGCACAGTCCGGGGAACGCCGAGAAATATCTGATTGGGCTTGGAAAAGCCATTAGACCGTCGTTCGATCAGCCGTGCGGCTTCCAGTTCCCGCAGAGCACGGGTGACACTGGAAATACTGCTCTGCAGATCTGCCGCCAGTCCTGCCAGCGGATAAAGCACATATGCCCGGCCCTGCGCATCCACCCAGCTGTTCTTCTGGGAAAGGGTCATGCGGTCCAGCAGCAGAACATACGTCAATCGTGCCGTATGGGAAAGGCTCATCTGCAGCAGAAATTTCGGATAAGGAAAATACGCGGGCAATGGGGTTTGTGCTTTGATGTACTCTTTACTCAAACTTCCTCCTAGTCGTTTTCAAAAGTCCCTGCCGAATGGGAAAGCCCTGCACGGGCTTACGCATCCGGCAGGGTTCCGGGGTGCGGGGTGGAAGACCCTGCTGATTACAGGCTCATATCATAGCTGCGCTTCTTACGTTTCGGTTGACGCTCGCGCTGTTCCTGTCGAGCCTGCTCCTGCCTTGCCTTTTCGCGGACTTTGGCCTCCCACTCGCGTTTCCATGCAAGGTCGGATTTCATCTCATTGGTTTTTCGGAAGATGCTGTACACATTATCCGATGCAATTTCCAGACGCCTGGATTCTTCCCTCAGGGGAGCATATGCCTTTTTCCTCTCTGAGATTTCTTGCGTCAGTTTTTCTTTCCGCTTTTTCAGAGATTTCAGCGATGGCAGCTTTCCATCATTTTCTTCCCGAAAGTATTTCACGGATTCCGCATAGGCATCCAATTCCTTGGAATGCTCTGTGCGGAATTTTTTCTTGAAAATTGCTTGCAACGGTGTACAAAGGGAACATAATAAAAAACTTAATAATGGACTGCCAATCTTACACAAAGTACCGCCCAAACGAGACTACGGGCGGTATTTTTGTATCATGGCGGAGAAAGGAGGAACTTCCCACGGGGGCTTGACTGAAAAGTTGAGCCTCTTTTTTCATGCCAAAAAACAGGAGGTAAATGCTTATGGCAGATGATAAAACCACAAAAACGCCGGAACAGCCGGTAACGGATAGTGGGCCGGGCAAGGAAACGCCTCCCGCTCCCCCAAAAGAGCCGGAGAAGGTTTCCGTTTCTCCGGAGCCGGAAAAAAAGACGGAACCGGAGGTAAAGAACCCGCAGGTTTCCGTCTATAACTTCTCTGAAATTATGAAGGAAAAGAAGGTCGAGGAACGGGCGGCAGCTCCCAGCGGGGAAAAGCCTGCCCCGGCAAAAACGGAAAAACCGGAAAAGCAGCCGGAGGCTCCGAAGAAAGCGGAGGAAAAACCCAAAGAGCCGGAACAGCCGAAGCGCCGGGGCCGTCCCCCGAAAGCAGATAAGGACAAGGCCGCAGCCCCGAAGTCCAAAGCCCCCGCACAGAAACCGGAAAAGGCGGTCAAAAAGGAACCGGAGAAAAAAACGGCGCCAACGGTACAGGCC